>Ga0228535_1000361_pt1 | contig 137004 bp, 121 predicted proteins | sample SJ1metagenome_FD_168457 | JGI IMG/M metagenome (GOLD analysis project Ga0228535, IMG submission 168457) | Enriched culture of PCE-dechlorinating microbial communities from Ithaca, New York, USA - SJ1 | ecosystem: Engineered > Modeled > Simulated communities (microbial... > Unclassified...
TTGCTCCAGTTTACTGGAAGCTAGACAGGGTGGCTCTCGCCGATTAACACGGTGGCCCTATTTGATTAACAGAGTGGCTCAATTTCATTAACACGCATGCTCAAACCGAAGTAACATATTCAGTCGGAGCTAGTTGAGCCACCTTGACGGACCGAACTGAGCCACTTTAACGGAGTAAAATGAGCCACCTTTTGTAGAATGAAATTGTGCCCTTCGCTATATGGAGGATTCGCTCTGGGGTTCGAAGCTTTATCTGAATATGAAACACCTCGAAGCAATGGATGTAGAAGCGGGGGTGGCGGCTGATCTGACGGCTGGCTGACAACCAGCTGCCAAGCGGACATCAAATGTGCGAAATTTTCTTGACACTACCGCATGTCGGTGCTGCCGCAGGCCAGATACACCTGACGGGATGTCAATTCGCTGATCACAGGTCTTGCAGCCGACGAGCCACTTCCAGAAGCAAGTCGGGGTCAAAACCCTTCTAGATCTGAATCGATGCCCGACCAATCTGAACGGAGATCTTACTTCCCAATACTGAAGTGGCAGGCTGAAAGTCATAATCCAGTGACATCCAGCGAACGGGTTGACTTGCGGTATCTGATTCAACGCTACGCAGGCGACGCTGCCAGTAGAAAAATTGATGTGGTTTGATCTGGTTCTGTTCGCACCAGGCTTTGGCTGTCCGGTTGCTGGCAGAGAACTCAGCGAATCGCTGCTCCCAAACCTGCCGCAATTCATTGTGTTTCATCTCGATGTTCCCCCATCTCTTGATGAGAGAATTTTTCCAAGGTTCAGCTTTTAGTTCAATGTGTGGCGCTTTATACGCTTACTGCTAATTGCATATTCAGCCATACCATTTACCTTATCAATATTTTTCAAGCTGACTGTTCCTTGATAGACATCATTTTCATCTTTACTTCAGAATCTTTCATCCACTCAAGAATTAGTGGAGCATCTTTCTTTAACAATTTTCGTAACTGAACCATATAGATTCCTCTGTATGCTAGTATTTGATTTTACCTTTACAAGTTCATTAGTATGCATTTAGCTTTGTAGCATTATCGAATTTTTTCATTTTTCGTTTCTTTAAGTAATAAACAATATAATTTACAATCGGATATTTAATATAAATAATGTTTATGGTTTTTCTTATAATATTTATTTGATTGCTTTTAATAATTCTAGCAAGAATTTTCTTTTTGATGCTTGGATAAGAATATTCAATGTCATTTTCAAGTTTATTAATAATATTAAGATATTTTGTTATTGGTTCATTTAACACATTATCATATATGGTACGGTAAATCAACAAATAGTTACTTGCTAATTTATGACCATCTATAAATGATGCTATTTCATGTAAAGTAATATTATCTTTGTTATGCAAATAATCTGCTGTCCTTAATAGAGCATCAATTGCATCAAATTTTTTGATATTGGGCGAATTGGTTACAGAACCAGGCCTTCTAACAATATAAACTAATATATCATGAATAAATTTAATCTTCTGTGCATTTGATAATGATTTATAAATAAACTCTTGATCTTCTCCGTTTGTACATCCTATTTCAAACATCAGCTTATTTCTTAATAAAAATTCTTTTTTATAGATTGCACTGCACGAGTTAATTGTTAATTTTCTGTTTATTATACTTCTTAATGCATCAACTCCTGACCATGTTGACGAAATTTGTTCGATTTTGAATCTTTTAAAATATTCATGCAAAATATTGCCATTAGGCAAAACAGTATTATAAGCAAATGCAATAATGTCATTATCACTATTATGCGTTTCAAATTTAATAGACTGGACAAATCTATCTGATAAATAGTCATCACCATCTAAAAAGTAAATGTATTGTCCTTCTGAGTTTTCAATTCCAACATTTCTACTATAACTTACACCATTATTATCCTTTGAAAGAATTATACGAAATTTATCTTCTTTATATTCTTTATAAATTCTATCAATTATAATTCTAGTGTTATCCGTTGAGTTATCGTCGATAACAATCAACTCAATTTCTTGATCTATTTGATCCAAAACTGATCTTAAAGTAGTTTCAATGTAATTTTCAACATTATAGGCAGGAATAATAATACTCAACATAACCATATGATTATTTTATCACTTTCAAAATTAATATTTACTGTTATACATTTCTAAATTATATGATTTCATATTTTAGGTTAATAATTTATTAATAGATTTTGTCACTGGTTGTTTAATCGATTTCAAATATAGTAGCACGAGTACAATTTTTATAGATTATCCTTCTTAAATGGACATGACTCATAAAAAAGCAATTTATCAATATTGATTTTTTCGCAGGCAACATTTTTATACAATTGATCAATTGTGAGTTCTTTACTCACTATTAACGGTGTTAAATTTTTCTTTTTTACAGAAAGTAAATAATCTAAGAACTTAAAATCTCCACCATACAAGTTATTTGATAATTTAATCCACAATGATGGAATATTATAAGTATCAGCGATTATTATTCCATGCAATGAACTGGAAGCAATGATCTCACATTGATTAATAATTTCGATAACATTAAATAAATTATCTTTAACATCTATGATTACGACATCATCTTCATATCTTTTTTTGAATTTATCTATAAATATATTATCCTTATCCACATAATGTGGAACAATTCCAACTTTATACTTCTTATATTTAGTTTTTACATTATAAAAAAATGGTAACAATAGAGCTGGATCTCCATAATTTTCTGGACAAGGTATGCCTTGTTTCAAAATTAATTCTCTTGACAGCGGTCCTCTAACAGCATGGATTTTTTTTGGTGGAATTATAAATTTGCCATTTTTAGAAATAAAGCCAGATCCCCATATTTCCAAATTCTTTATATTCTTATTATCAAGAATACTTCCAATAACTGAATAAACCGGTTTGTTAGATATATTAATAACATTTGTATAGTTATATACTTTTTTGTCAGATATCTTTTGAATTAAATATGGGTTAAGTTTATCACCAAAATTATTGATTCTATCAAAGTAACTTACTATGATTGTGTCTTGATTTGTTGCGGCCTGGATAGATGGACATATTTGATTAACTTTTCGGTTGCAAAATCTGATTGTTCTTTTTACAAGTGATGTCGAGTTGCTTTTTGGGGGCATATTTATGCTTTTATTGACATAAAATTTCAATGCCATAATTTCCTCTAAATCAAATTTTTTATTTCGATAGATCTATTACTATTAAAAAGAAAAGATAGCAATAGATCTTATAAAACATAATAGTAGTTACACTACTTAGTGGTCAATGAAACCGCTATTGAAAAGTTACTCATATAAGACAGAACGTTTTATCGGCAAAAATATTGTCTATGGGAATATTGACATAATCTATTTTTAATAAATATCTATGGCAGCTTTTGCTTGATTGATAATCAAGTGAATGATGGTGGAATAATTGCTATAGTATTTTATTAAATCAATTGTACAATTATGTTAATCTCTTAAATCCGCTGTGACAAACTTCATTTTTAATTTTTGCTTTAATATTTCCTTCTTGTAGAGCTTTAGCAATAATTGCAAAAACATCATCAACCGCGCTCAAATAAGCTGCAATATCCTCCGATCGATGTTCCAAAGATGCATAATAGCCCATAGTGCTAAGAAAACCTCGTTCAAGCATTTCTTGGATGAAGAGGGTTTTAATCTCTTTCTCGTGGTCACTCTTTATCGAGAACAATACCAACGGCTTGATGCCCATAGTTTTGATCTCCAAACCGTGCTTTTCAGCCAGCTGTTTCCAACCAGCTTCGATTATTTCACCATTGCGGATTAGAATCTTCTCTACTTCTAAATCTTTAAACTTCCGTATTGTCGCTAATGCAGCCACCAGACCTACGCGATCTGTAAAATAGGTGCTGCTAATGAATGTATCTTGAGCCGCTTGCATAATAATTCCCCGGCCAATCACGGCAGCCATGGGGTATCCGTTGCTGATAGCCTTGCCCAGCAATGCCATGTCTGGGTCAACACCAAATACCAGATGACTTCCACCGCAACAAAGGCGAAAACCGGCGCTAATTTCATCAAAAACTAAGACGATCTTTTCTTGCTCAGTCACCGCTCTGATATGCTCCAGGAACCCGTTTACAGGTTCATAATTCCGTATTGGCTCCATGATGACAGCAGCGATTTTTCCACGATGGGTTTCGATCAATTGGTCAAAAGCAGTCTGATCATTATATGCAAACGGAAAAGACGTACCCTTGAGATTCTTAGGCACACCAGCCGGGCTCAGGCCAGGCAGGAGATGGCCTTCCAGCGTGTTGTCATCACCCAGGTTGCTAGCCAAGTACCAGTCATGCCAGCCATGATAACCACAGAATAGGACGATATCTTTTCTTGTATAAGCACGAGCGATCCGGATCGCGATCGCCCCACTCTCACCACCGCTTTTAGCATAGCGCACCATATCAGCCCAAGGATGCAGTTCACAGAGCACCTCGGCTAGTTCGACTTCCTCCGGTGCATTCAGGGTACACATACTGCCATCATCGACAGCCTGTTTAACCGCAGCATTAACGTCCTCATCAGCATAGCCCAGGACATTGGCACCAATTCCCATGTAGCTGAAATCCTTGTACTGCTTGCCATCAAGATCCCAGACATCGCAGCCCTTGGCCTTGCTGTAGTAACTCGGCCAGAGGTTAGGCAGGAATTGTTCCGGCCGCTTGGACAGGAGTTGTGTACCGCCGGGGATCAATGTTTTCGCTTTGACATAAAGGTCCTGTGATTTTCCCATTAGATTCTACCGTCTTCCTTTAGTGATTTGGCCAGACCCTCGTCCCGATGTATGGATGAATTGATAAAAAAGGACTGGGGATTTTTTGTCATCCAGGCAATGGCATCGAGATAGGAGAAATTGGGCTGGTCGTGATAAAGCGCATCTAAAATGGATTGGATCAATTGGAAATCATGATCCTCATCCACAGTCATTCTTAAGTGTGAAAAATCGGTCCGCGCTGTATAGTTTAGTTTCTTGAACGCATCATGATTCTTGATCCAAAGAGTCACATGCTCACGGTCCGATTTATATGTTGCCGTATGATACGCCTGGCTCAATGCCTCGAAGGTACAGATTTCAATATCCATCCCATCGGGGTAAGTCGGCACGAGCGTATTAGAGGAATAGTCGCAGTCATTCTTTTCAAAAAATCCGATGACCTCATCGATCACAGCCGGGTCAATGATCGGACAATCTCCTGTGATCCGGATGATGTTCAAATCATTGATAGAGCTTTGCAGGTTGAAAGCCTGAGCACAATCATAATAACGTGACAGAACATCATCCGGGGAACCGCGGAAACAGTCGATCTGAATGGCGTTGGCGAATGTTTCGATCGCATCATCCAGGGGATCCGTCGATGTGGCAATGACCAGCTTATCAATTTTTTTAGCCTGCAGAACTCGTTCACATTCATATTGCAGGAGCGGCTTACCCGCAACTGTCATCAGGACTTTGCCTGGCAAACGGGTCGAGCCCATGCGGGCCTGAAGTATGGCAAGATTCATAGTTGGGCTCCGGATTACCTTCTCACTACAGCTTCCAATTCTGGGGGAGAATGAAATTGTCATCGCTTATTATAAACTGATTGGCAGTAATTGGCACGGTTTTTCGTGCCAGAGCCGCGACTATGTGCTGAAGTTCCAATAAACTGGTCACGCCGACCACAACCTGGTCGATTTCCGGGAGATTGTAAACAAACTGCAGGATAGTCGCCAGACGATCTTGTGGAATTTTTTCGAGCACCGGTCGGATCGGCTCGAAGTAGGCATTGATCTGATCCAGTGGCTGGAGCAAAAGGCCCTGTAGAAAGGCAGAGCGAGCATGGATCTCGATCTGTCTGGCCTTAAGCGCTGGCAAGAGCGGAATAAAACGCTGGTCAAGCAAATTGACTGGGATCTGGACCAAGTCAATCGGGAACTCTGAGATTATTTGTGCCAGTTTAGCCGGTGTATAGACACTGACACCTATTTTCTCAACCAGACCCTTAGCCTTGCATTCAGATAGCCAGTGCCAGGTTTCCGGATTCATTTCATTTTCATCATGAAGCATCAGGCCATAGACGGACTCGATATGCAAATTCTCAAGTGATGGTACGAGGTCAAACTGTCCTTTGACCTTGGTCACTACTTTGAAGCGAGTGAGGTCAAACTGGCCCAGGACTCGTTCGCTGTTGCCATACCCTTGTGCTGTGTCCAGCAGGCTAATCCCAGCCGTCTTGGCATACTCAAGAATCCGGCCGACCTCCTGTGGAGGAACCTGACCTTTGTCGTTTGAAACGCCATAATCCAGGCCAAATTGGACCGTACCGAGTGCCAATTTCATCATGCGGGGAAATACCTTCTCAGGAAAGCTGCATCAGACCGGAAATCATCGAGCCGGTCTGGCTGGGTTTTGTTGGTTTCGATCGCAATGGTCGGTTGCTCGCCAATGATGGCTGCCAGACGCTGGAAGTCCAGATTGCCCTGGCCATAATTCAGATGGGCATCCATCTCACTGGTTGTATCAATATCTGAGAGATGAAACATGAACGGTTTCAAGGCCATGAAGTCTTGAATATAGACATACGGTTCAAAACCCAAAGCGTTGGCTGCCGAGCTAGCATGGCCGATGTCGAGGCAGAAACGGCAACCCGTTTGCTCGATGATAAAATGGATCTCCTCGATCTTGCCACCGACATAGTAATCGCCCTGGATAAACGGCAGCGTCTTGTAAGGTTTGTTCTCGATCACAGCCCGTGGATCCCCGATAATCTGCAGCTGACGGGCAGTCTCGCGATAATCGCCATCCGTGCCGCCGTGGAAAATGATGTAATCAGCAGCCAGTTCATCGGCGTAGCGCTTGACTTCCTGGTATTTGGACAGATTACCCTCGAGTGATTCTGCCTTGGACAGATTCATGCCATGCTGGAAATGAGGTGCGTGGATATTGAAGGGGACTGGGACCTGTTTCCATTGCTCCAGCAGGCCCAGCTGTCCGGGCACCACATAGAGCTCAATGAAGTCATAGACGCCTTCCTGATGCAGGCGAACCGCTTCCTCCAGGTAATTTGCTGTATTCAGATTCCAGAGTTTCAGGCCGATTTTCAGTGCCATTTAGACCTCGACATCCTGCCTGTACAAGGCATCGCCTGCCTGTTTGTCTGTCTTAAGTATTTGACCAACTACAGCATCCAGTTCATAGGGTAAAAAAGCATCGCTGGGGGCTGGGCGCAAGCTTTCCAGATCCTCACGGGTCAGAATCGCACCCGCAGCCAAATCGCGAGTCAGACGCAGACAACGACGCTGGACTATGACCGTATCTTGTTCATTGCCTTCAACGCGTTTGATGCCATCGCCGAGCGCTTGTTCCAGCTCCCGAGTCATCTGCACCATCTGGGCCCAAGTTGTCGGATTCATGGCAAATTTATGGTCCGGTCCCACACGGCTGTTGTCATCGGTGAAATGTTTTTCGATGACACGTGCACCCAGGGCAACCGCACCCAGCACAGTAGCACTGCCGAGGGTATGATCCGAAAGCCCCAGAATCATGCCGGGGTAGCGATTTCTGAACGTATTCAAGACATTAAGGTTGATGTATTTGAAGTTCTCAATATCTGCAGTGTAGTTGGTGTTGCATTGCATCAGGACGATTTGGTTCGTGTGACGGCCGATGACATTGATCGCAGCTTCCACGTCAGACATCCCTGATGCTCCGCACGCTAAAAGGACCGGTTTGCCCAGCGAGGCTACCTGATCGAGGAAAGCGTGCCAGGTGATGTCACCTGAGCCGATTTTGTAGGCACGGACATGGTCGTTAATCTCAGTCAAAATCTCAAAATCATAGGGCGTCGTCATGAATTCAACTTGGGCCTGGCGTGCGGTTTCGACCAGTTCCAGGGTCCAGTCGCGTTTGCATTCATATTCTTTATAGACATCAAAAACGGATTTGTGCCAGCTGGACTGATGGCTTTGATGGGTCTTCAGATGGCGAAAACCGTAGTCACTGACGATTTTTTCAGCCAGGAAATGCTGGAATTTGACGCAATTAGCCCCGGCTTCCTTGGCCAGGTAGATCAGTTCCTTGGCTCTCTCCAGATCCCCATCATGATTAGCAGCGATATCCGCAATGAAATAGGTCGGTCGATCGAGACCGATGATGTCAGATCCGATTGTAATCTCAGTGCTCCAACTCATGGTACTCCCCCTTGATTTGTGAAATAACTTCTGCCAAGCCGGGCAGGGCATAACCAAGCAGGGCTTCGGTCTGGCTGACATTGAGACCCAGACTGTCGGCCCGCTGCGAAGAAGTCAGGGATTTGACAGAGCCGACCCTCGCCTGACCGAGGTCCAGATCCAGCGCTTTGGCCAATTGCGTGATGAATTGCGCCTTGGACGAGACTTCCGAACTAGCCAGATTGAAAATTCCCGTTGGTTCATGAGGCAGAAGATCGAACAAAGCTTTAGCAAATTGCGTCACCGTGATGCTGGATGTGAAATAATCATCAAACAGCGTCATGGCCTTGTGCTCTTTCAAGGTCTGGATCGCCCATTCGACAAAGGTTGGCTGCCCGTCGCGACCTCTGAAACCGACGATATTGGTGCGCAACACCAGCGATTGCGGTGCAGTCAGGGCAAAGCATTCTCCAGCATATTTGGTCCTGGCATACTCATTCAAGAGCAGGACGGGGTCTGTCGGGGCATGCGTGCTATTTAAATCTCCCGAATAGTAGCCATCGGTCGAGATATAAACCAAATAAAAGCCATATTGCCGGGCTAGCTGGGCCAAGATGGCATTGGGCCGACTGTTGATTTCATAGGCTGCTTTAAAATCATCTTCACACAAAGCGTGGTTGACAATCGCACAAGTATTGATCACGATGTCCGGCCGAGTGGTTTCGATCAATCGAGCCAATTCCTCATCCTTGCGAATGTCCAGATTGAAATCAGCACCAGACCGGGCGACACCAAGCAACCGCTCGCCGCGCAGGCGAGCTTCTCTGGCAATCGCCTGGCCCAGTAACCCAGTCGAGCCGAGTAACAGGATCTCAGGCATGGAGGTCCTCGATAAGTTTTCGCATTTCAGCGACACTCAGCCACTGGTTGTTATTACCGCTGTGGTACTCAAAATCCTCTGCAACTGGTTTGCCGTCCGGATATCTCTGGGTGATGTGGTGAAAATCGATTTGAGGGAAGATAATGTAATAATCCTCAAACTCGAGGGTATTGCGGGCGTCCTCCTGGGTGATCATCTGCTCATGGATCTTCTCACCCGGCCTGACGCCGATTTCCCTGATCTGCAAGTGCGGAGCAATCGCTTCGGCCAACTCGGGCATCCGCATGGAAGGGATTTTCTTGACATACAATTCACCGCCCTGCATGTTTTCCAAGGCATCGATGACCATCTGCACAGCACTTTCCAGTTTCAACCAGAAGCGGGTCATTTTCAGGTCAGTGATCGGTAGTTCGGTCACCCCATCGGCAATCAGCTTTTGGAAAAAGGGGATGACGGAACCACGTGAACCAGCTACGTTGCCATACCGGACCACGGCAAAACGGGTGTCCTTGGAGCCAGCATAGGCATTGCCGGCAATGAACAGCTTGTCAGAACACAATTTGGTTGCGCCATAAAGATTGACCGGAGCGCAAGCTTTATCTGTGGACAGTGCCACAACGCGCTTGACCCCCTTGTCCAAAGCTGCATCGATGATGTTCTGAGATCCAATGACATTGGTTTTAACAGCTTCAAAGGGATTATATTCGCAAGCGGGCACCTGCTTCAATGCTGCGGCATGCACGACATAATCGACACCGTCAAATGCCCGGTAGAGCCTTTCCTTGTCACGAATATCGCCAATAAAATAGCGCATCTGTTCATCAAATGGCGCAAATTCGGGCATGTTCTGCATTTGAAACTGCTTGAATTCATCGCGTGAGTAGATGATGATCTTTTTAATATCTGGGTACTTGGCAAGAATTGTTTTGGCGAACATCTGGCCAAAAGATCCTGTTCCGCCTGTGATCAAAACTGTTTTATTGTTCAGCATGTTAAGCCTTTCACTTTATATAATTCAGATTTCAAATTTTCGAATTTGAATGCCTCTGCGAGAAGCAATTCCAAATTAAGATTTTATCATATTTTGAAAGATAATTTATTTTATCGATTGCAAACGCTTTAATCGTCTAATGTTATTGATATTGCATAATGCATTTGACGTTTTTTCAATTCCCAATAAGTTGAAAGATAGTATTAATACTATGCTCAAGGGGAAAGATACATACCTCAGCAATGACTTCGATTCATGAATGGCCTGATAAAAATCACGTTTTTCGTTTTCAGATAATAAAGCGCTGAATTTCTTAAACATATTGAAATATCTTCGACCACATTCCTTCATTAATATTCGTCTGAACTTTGGCTCAATATCCTGATGTGCGACAAGTGTTTCCCAATTTTTTAATACCTTAATCACATCTTTTGCATTTTTTACTTTCAAGGTATTAGTAATAGAACCTGGTCGCTTTTCTCTATAATAGTAATACGGTTTGTTATTACTGCCAACATTTTTTGCATATCTGAATAATCTAACCGTCCAATCGACATCTTCAGAATTATTGTTCAAATCAAAAAAAAGCATTTTTTCCAAAATAAATTGGCGTTTGTATAGACCACGTACGCCCATTCGGAATCTCTTTTGATTTTCCATGATAGACACAAATGCAGATTGACCCGATTTATGAAACAGAAGATCGTTATTAACATTAAAAATATCAACCTTCATTATTTCGCTTCCATCTGTGAAATACGACATTCGACCTATAATGAAATCTAAATCGGGGGACTGTTCAAGTACATCCATAAAGCTCGAAAGTGTTTCATGATGTATATAATCATCCCCATCAACAAAATAAAGATATTGTCCATCTGCTGAATGGATACCTGTATTTCTAGCAGCAGAAAGTCCTTGGTTATTCTGATGGATGACTTTTATACGTTGATCTTCGACTCTATATTTTTCACATATTTCAGCACTATGGTCCGTGGATCCATCATCAACTAAAATTAATTCAAAATTGTAATAACTTTGATTAAGTATACTTATTATACAATCATCCAAATAATTCTCAATGTTATATATTGGAACAATTACACTTATCTTCATCCTTTCTCCTCCCATTCAAATGGTAAAAAAGAAGACAGAGCAGACTCTTTTGAACCTACGGTAAGCTCAACACCATTGGGTTTGAGCAGTGTTTCGTTCAAACCCTTAACCAACTGACTTACGGTCACTTCGCTAATCTCGGCGTTATTGGTTTTATGGCCACCAATGTGCTGGGTGTAAACAGGGAGTTTAAAGCCCTTGCTTTCATAATAGGCTCGATCCTCATCAAAAAAATAATTTCCGTGATTCAGATCTATGCCACACAAGACGATTTTCTTATAGCCCATTAGCCAGGCTAATTCGATTGCCGAAAACAATGTGGCTCTTTTCCGAAAAATCATCAGCTTTCGTAGATGATTATGATGTTTGAGAATTATCGACATTTTCTTGATCGCAGGGTCAATTTGACTAATTTTCAAAATTGGCAAGGTGGGATTATACAAGGGTACAAAATCCTGGCGTACTGATTCCGGGAGCTTCGACAAGTTTTTCTTCCCGTGTACACCATCTTTGTAAATCAGTAAGGTCTGATGTTTTTTATAGACGTCAAAGACGACTTCCAGATCGTGATAATAGCACTGAGGAAAATAATCCATGTCATGTAAGATTTCGGCCATGAGAATATCTGGAATGAAGTCATGGAAAATCCAATCATTCAGACCCATTGTATCTGCGCTGGCAATTTCTTGCCACTGCTCTGGCGAATAACGGTTAACCGAGGAGCCAGTACCAAGGATAAAAAGTGTTTCGCTTTTCTTCTTCGCCATAACCTGACTCATATTGAGCCAATTACCCTTTTTACCGAAACTGTTCTTGAATATTTTGAGACGGCTCCATAATATACCCAGCCAAATGTATTGATCATAATACCGATTGCCGAATTTACGCCTCAGAGCGATGAAATGTTTCATGATAGATGACCGCCGTTTGCCATTTGATTGATAAAATTGATGATCAAGGTTTCATTTGAGTGATCACACTCAAGTTGATTGATTAAATAATGTTCCTTGAACCTTCTGTACGCGTCCAATTCAATCTGGGTTTTAAAAGCTTGTGGTCGATCCAAATTGATTACCGGTGCTTTCAACCGTTTTGCATATTCTAAGGCTCCAATCGCCATGTATTTCTGCATGCTATAGAGCATTTCTGGATACCAAAGAAAAACCAGAGGTTTTTCTGATAAGATTGCATTGATGACTGAAGTTGAATAATGCGAAAGAACGAGACTGCTGTGCTCGATCAACTGACCCGTCTTATATTTGATGATCGGTCGACCATGAAAAGCCTGTGGATCATAATCTGCCTTAGGATGAGCTGCAATCACGACGGGCAGATTGTGCTCTTTTTCTACCTGATCGAAAAAATGGTTTAAGCGCTCAATGTATCCCTGGGCATCGATTTTTCGTTTATTCGCATGTCTTTTCAAGCCGTAGAACGGATGGGTTGTTGCCGCAGTATCGAGAAAGACTGCATAGGGGCCATCCACTATTGCCGGCAAGCTTCGGCTCTGCAAATACTCATCGTATTTGACATGATGGATTTTGACAAAATGACTCGTATATTCCGGATAGAAATTGCCGTTGGCCAGAAGATAATCGTATTTGACCGGACCATTGACGAACCAGTTGATGGTCCGGCGGATCAGACCGATTTTACGCGCCAAGGTCTTAGCAGCATCGACGAAACCATAACGGATATCCAGGCTACGCCAGTTGCTTTCAAATAAATGATAGGCCAGACCTTCCTTGGTGATGTTGGCAATCGGGATCTGATGCTTTTTCACAGTGGAGTAGATGCGTTTCAGTGAATAGAACATGATATTGGTGATGATCAACGCTGGCTTTGTGACGCTGCTCAGCTCCTGGTCGAGCTCCTCGAGCGACTGGATCCGCAGGCAATTTTCCACCCGATGGCTGACCTGTTCATCACGGTTATACAGTCCACTCAGATCCCAGAGCCGGACCGGATGGGACTTGGCAATCGATTCGACATAGAGATCAGTCAAATGCTGCTGGATCATCGGAATGCAAGTCATGATGATGATATTCATATAATTCGTCCTAATATTAGTTGTAAGAAGGGTACGATTCTCTTCATTCTCTTCATGAAATTTTCCGAAGTATGGATCGCCAAAGAGATTTAAAATCACCTGCTTTAACCTTTTTAGTCAAACGCTGCACCCTGCTGGTTTTTTCAAGCTTTGCACGATCAACAGCTAATTCTGACAAGGTTTGGGCGTACTGATCCAGGTATTTCTGATAGGTAGCTGCATCATAATAAGGCGATCGTTTGTAGTATTCCCACCAGTCCTGGTAGAAGGATTCCACCACTTGATATGGAAAAAGTGCCCGCATGCGGTAGGACCACGGTTTTTGCGAACCCAGAAAATGTACGATCCCCGGATTTTGAAAAGCACGGGTCAGCTGTAATGCCAGCACCTTGTTCTTATGTCTGGACCAAAGTTCATTCCGTATAGCTGGATTCCAGATAAGCTTGGATAGATCACTGGGTGCACAATTCCAGCGATGATCCAACTGTCTGACAGATGATTTCTTGATTACGCTATTTAGAGCCAACTCATCATCAATATTTTCCTTGATAGCGTAATCCACAAGTTGGTTGAAAACATTCTGCTTAGTCATCCGTTCGACGTTAAATAAAATCACACCGGCGTTAAGATATTTTGAATCCATAGGCACGCCAGCAATTAAGAAATCATCTTGATTTTTTGTCAGTGCCTCTGCAAATATTTCCCCTACATCATCTTTAATTAAAAGATCTACGTCTAAATATAAGACAAATTTTTCAGCAGGTATCAATTGATCTATATAAAATCTGGCAAATGTATCAATCGAAATATGATTGAAAACAGTTCTGGAATTAGGATTCAGGCGCTTATCGATTCGTCTGGAATCTACAAAAGCGATAGAGACATTTTCAGTTTCCATCGAGCCAATTTTTTGCCTGCTTTCCTGGTCCAATTGATCAAGATCCGTCGCAATATAGAGCTCATATTTCATTACTGGGTTGACATGATCGATCAATGATCGAATAGTCACAGCCATAGGCATGAAATAGCTATTGTTAGCAGCGAAAAATACTTGATACTTCTCCAAAGTGATACTCCAATTATAAATTTTTAATCCATCTTCTCTTTTATGGTCAGGATCAAATCGACGACATCGCGCACAGCACCCGCTCCACCGGGGACTTTCGTAATATAGTCGCAGATCTTCGTGACTTCCGCCGCAGCGCCAGGTACGGTGCAGGCCAGTCCCACACGCTGCAAGATACCTATATCATTGAGGTCGTCCCCAATAAAAGCCACTTCACCTGGCTGCAGGTTGTACTGCGCACAAATCCGATCAAGGACCTGGGATTTGTCTTTGACGCCTCGTTCACAGATGTCGAGTTTTAGCTTTTCCGCCCGGCGCTGGACCAATTGGGAATTTTCACCCGTGATGATCCCCAGGATAAACCCTTGCTCGCGCAGCAGCTGGAAACCCATGCCATCGCGCGTGTTGAATTTTTTCTGTTCGTCACCCAGCTCTGAGTAATACATCCCGCCGTCGGTCAGGACGCCGTCACAGTCGGTCAGCAGACATTTCAACCCTTTGATCTTTGCAGCGAGAGGGTTGAACTTTGGCTGAGATTTTTCGAGGAATTTCTCTACGATCATCCAGTCGCTGGGCTCGTCGATCTCGAAATATGTCTCCTCCGGCATTTCCACTGCTGCAATTGCACCAGAGATCCGGCAGCCAGTCGCAAGGAATCGTTCCCTGGATGTCACATAGAAGGCCCCGTTTTCAACTAGGAAGCCGTTATAATCCTGACGGCGCGGCCGGTACAGAGGATCATAGTTTTCTGGCTGGACATGACCATCTACCGCCTGCCAGATGAAGCGTTTCTGTCGAACAACAGAGAGCACGCTGTCCACATCGGGCTGGCTGAACTTGGCAAGACCCTCAGTCAGATGTTCATGGCGCAGCAAGGGTGAAGTGGCCTGGATGAGCAGGAAATTGTCGAACTCATATTGTTCGGCAAATTCCTGCATGACAGACTCCGTGCTGGCTGTGTCGGTTGAAACTTCCGCCGAGCGCTCAACCAGTCTGATTTTGTCCGAGTCATAGAGCTGGACCGCCTGTCGGATGTCGTCGCTGTCGGTCGAGACAACCACGCAATCCACTTCAGGGCAATCCACAGCTGCATCCAGCACCCAATAGACCAATGGGCGGCCATGGATCGGTTTGATGTTTTTCAAGGGGATCGATTTACTGCCGCCGCGCACAGGAATGAAGGCGACGGTTTTACCTAGACGTTCCATTGGTCTCAGTTCCTGAATTTCAGTTTATCTCGCTGGACTTGCTCAATCGGCAAAATCTCTTGCGACTTATAAGTTAAAGCTTTGTAGACAGATTCCAGGTCGCGTTTGAGCTTGCGAATCCCGTCTGGTTCGAGAGAGGCTGCATGGTCCGTGCCTTTCCATGTGCGGTCCAGGGTATAATGGCGTTCGATGATCGAAGCCCCCAGGGTATAGGCCGCAATATCTACGGCGATCCCCAAGTGATGGCCGGAGAAGCCAATCTTCTTAACCCGGCTCTCAAAAGCGTCCCGGATCCGGTTGATTTCCAGCAAGGCCACATCTTCAAAGGGCACGGGGTAACCGGACGTACAGGAATAGATGACCAGGTCCTGGTTGCGCTGGTGGCGTTCAAACAGCTGGACGATGTCTTCCTCTTCCTGATGGGTGGTCATACCGAAAGAAAGATGAATCTCGCCTTCATAGTTTTCACAGAGCCAGTCCAGCATTTTGATGTGATTGTTGCAGGCTGAGGGGATCTTGATCAGCTGTGGCTTGAGGGATGCGATTTCCTTGGCCGAAGTCAGATCCCAGACCGAGGTGCTGTAGATAATCCCCGCCTCTTCGCACCATTGCTTGAGCTGGGCATGCTGATCGACCGAGAATTCCAGAAACTCCCTGTGTTCACCGTAGGTGGCGCCATAGGAGTTGGCTGGATTGGGATGTGGAGCGTTGTATTGCTCAGGTGTCAGCAGTTCACGATTGTTGCGTTTCTGGAATTTGATGATATCGGCTTTGCAGAACGTTGCTGCTACTGTGATCAGTTCCTTGGCAATCTCCATCTGGCCCATATGGTTGCAGCCAGCTTCTGCGATCAGGATTGGTTTTTGATATATCATTGTTTTACCCCATTTTTATGATTAGTAGATCTATAGTATCATGAATCTTACTATTATTTAATTTTGAAATTGATCTTCAATAAATTGAAGTAATTTCTTAGGTGAAATTTCTTGAATATAATTGTAATCAATATTTACATTTGAATTTCGAACAAATTCAAGATCAATGTCTTCAGCATTACTGAAGACACTTACAAAATCAGGATTATACCAAGGTTCATTTATCACAGTCCCATTATTTGTAAGTAACTTTTTGCCATAAGCTATTGCTTCAAGTGATCTCAGAGAAGTTCCTGTTTGACCATCTTTTAAAACCTCCAAAATACAATTAGTTTCATTTACCTTTTCTAAGACATTTAAATAGGATAAATACCTATTATATATAATATCGCTTTCATATTTTTTATCTAATTCATTTACCTCACTAATATTAAAATCGCATACAATTCCATTCTGGTTAAACTTTTCGAAAACATGAAGTATTGTTGACAGTCTTTCTTTGTTTTTACCAACAAAAAAAATATCCGATTTTGTATCGACAACACGATCTATATCAATTTTAGAATAATATGATGGGAAATATTTGATGGAGTACTTTTCAGCATCTCCTTTATCGAACGTGATTATCATATCAAAATGTTTCTTGTAATAATTTAATCGATTCATATCATGAATAATATTTGAAAAAGAAAATACAAACTTTGCTTGTGGATATTTTCGCTTTAAATAGATAATGAATTCTTTATTACGTGGAAGCTTACTGTATTCTTCGAAAATGAAACAAAGCTTCTCTTTTCCATTTGCATATTTTTCATCATAATATTGATTAAACCACCATTTTTTGAAAGGAATCTCAAAATATATATTTATCTCCTTCGAATGATGAAAATCATGAATTGCACGTTTTAATATATTAGTTTTATAAATATACGGCTCGATATAAATAAAGTTCCAGTTATCTAAAACATCGTTAAAACGGATTTGCCCATAATCAGCAATACTACCAAACACAATAAAATTCACAATTAAAAACCTCAAATTATCCAATATTGGCAAGCACATAATGAGCGCGTTTCTGCCAGGAATAATACGCTTCAAAATCAGCTTTTGCCTGGCTTCCCAGGTTATATCTCAAATCAGGTTTATTTTTTAGTTCCTGCAATGCGACAGCCCATGCACCAGCCTGGTCAGGTGGACATAACAATCCATTCTGTCCTGGATTCACAATCTCGCGCAACACGGGCAAGTCAGAGCAGATCATCGGTTTACCTAGAGCCATGTATTCGAAAATTTTCAACGGGGACATCCACTGTGAGATGCTGCGGTGCTTTTTGACTTTGCCGTGACCGTACACTTCGTTTTGATAGGGTGCCAGCAATACATCACAGGCAGCAGAAAAGCCAAAAACCTCAGCTGGAGGCACAAATCCATAAAACTTGATATTGGGGACATTTGCCAGTTTGTCCGACCAATAAGCAATGTCTTCTGGTTGACCACCAATAATGTGAAATGAAGCCCATGGACACAGGATCACCAACTGAGCAATCAATTCCATACCTTTGCCCTTATAGAGATGGCCAATATAGCCAACATTGAAAGCTAAGTCAGTACCCAATGCTGTCAGAACCCTTGCAGGGATTGCATCCGACGGCAAGGTCGCACCGTCGTGAGCTACGACCAACTTATCCTTACCGATTGGATAGGTATCCAAGTAATAATCTCTCAAAGCTGCCGATATCACCGTCATGCGCAGAAAGCGTCTGGACTTGAGAAGCCATTTGAACAGCCGGATTTCAGAACGGTCATTGGTGTTGATGGGCGAATGAGATTCGAACAGGACCTTCGCTCTGGTAAATCTTGCAGCCAACAGGCAACCCAGCAGAAATCGGCCATAAATCAGGTCTGAATGAATGGTCCAGACAGACCGTAAAGCTTCCAGCCCATAGAGATTCCTGCCGAATTTACCCGGCCGGGACTTCAATTTGATAATTTTAAAAATTGGTTTGACACCATAAAACTGGAAATCATCTTCTTCGTTCGCTTTTGCTTCATGACCTGCCTGTGCAATGAGCGTCACCTCATGGCCATTCTGGGCAAACGCCTCACACATCTTCATGACATGGATGCTATTGGCCAGACGGGATGGGATGGCAGACATGGACAGATAGACAAGCTTCATGCGTCCTCCTGGTCGAATACCAAGAACTTAGGGTTGTGGGATTCTATGATAGCTTGCCATTTGCCACTGACGTCGTCAATATTAAAGTCTTTCGCTCTATCCTGTGCGGCAGTTGCATAATGATAACTGAGATTGTCATCTCCAAGTAACTGTTGAATAGCCGCCGACATTGCAGTTTCTTGCTCTGATATTCCGGTTGCTGATTGAAAGGTTGTCTTCATATCCACCGGGACCAGCAGTCCATATCCTTGGCGCGATGCTTCCAGATAATCGACAGTTTCCTGGCCATAAAACTGGGGTGCCAATATCTCACGTGGTCCAGAGTGACAATCAGCAGCAATCACTGGAATACCCAGCGCCATGCTCTCGACCAGTGCATTGGGAAACCCCTCTACCAGCGACGGCAGTACAAACATCTTGGCATTTTTGATAAACGGGTACGGATTCTTCTGAAATCCCGGGAAATGAACAGCGGACGCCACACCCAACTGTTTGCACAGGTCCTTCAGATCCTTTTCCAGCTTACCTTCGCCGAGGATGACCAGCTGCAGGTTGGGAAACTGGTCTCGCAGCGTCGAGAAGGCCCGGATCAGGTGCCATTGGCCCTTTTGCCAGTTCATCCGTCCCATGGTCACCACAACGGGATGTTGATAGATAGACTCATACTGAGGATCCAGGTCCTGATTGCCCTGCTCCTGGATCTGGTCGAGATGATAATAGTTGTAGATAACCCGGATCTTCTTTTCTTCGATGCCAAAGTGATCTACCAGGTCACGCTTAATGTCCTCGGTCACCGCGATGATCAGATCCGCCCGGTTGTAAAACAGACGAATCGTGACCTTCCAGAATAGCCCCTTCATGGAGCGGCCATTTTTGGTCGACATGTGGTTGCGAACCGAGATGATCGTACGGCTCCACTTGGCTGTGAGCAGATTCAAAAGATTGGGGTATTCCAGAAAGCTGATGAATACCGTGTCCGGGTTATCCAGTTTGATCTTTTTCAGACGATGCGCCCGTGTCAGGATCGAGAGGAACTTGTTCAGGACGGTATTTTTTTTGACTGCATCGATGTATTCGAGCTTACCTGCGACAGGATAGTCGATCCGGTTCTGAGTACCGTAGAGAAGGATCGTTTTTTCAATGTCGTCAGGCAATTTGCGGGTCAGATTGGAAACAGCCCGTTCCGCACCGCCCTTGGACAAGGTTCCAATAAAAAAAGCAACTTTGGCAGGCATGGTTATTCTCCACCAGAAACGGACTTGCGCATGACCTTGCGATAGACAAGTTTCGACAGCCACAGCGGCATCAGATAGAGGCTCAGGCGCATGAACACCGCCATGCCAAGATCACGAAACCCTGCATAACCCTGCCGCCAGGAGCGGTAGACATTGCGGATGTACAGGCTGGTCGACAACCAGGATTTCCGGCGCTGGTACATGTTCTGGCTGGACCGGAATTTCAGCAAAGGCTGGCCGATGTTCTGGACCTGGCAGCCACTGGCCAGCATCCGGATGAACAGTTCATAATCCTGGCCCCGCCGCAGATCACTGTAACCACCCAGTTTCAAAACGCAGGATTTCTTGAACATAACCGTCGGATGAATGAACGGATTACGCCGCTTGCCGTAAGCGTAGATGGCAGACTGATCCAGGGGGACTTCCTTGATTGCAATGATCTTGTCACTGTCATCATAGAATTCACTGACATAACCGCCGACAATGTCAAGCTCCGTTCTGGCCGCAAAAGCTGCCAGTTGCAGGTCCATCCGATTGGGATAGGCAATGTCATCGGCGTCCATGCGGGCGACGAGTTCGTGTTTACAGACCGATAGCCCGGCATTCAGGGCCAGGCCAAGGCCGACATTTTCCGGCAACTGGACCAGATGGATGCTGGGATGTCTGGCGCATTTTTCTGCGATCAGGCTCTGTTGTTCCTCGGTGAGTGGGCCATCGGTGACGATGACAAAATCATCCGTCGGGACGGTCTGTGCGAGGATGCTGTCGATGCTGATCCCCAGATGCCCGGGATGATCGCCCCGATATACGGCCATCAAGACACTGTAAGGTTGCATGGGTCAGTCCTCCAGGGGCTGCGGAATGGCGATCTGGTGCTGATCGAGAACCTGTACCAGATGGGCATAGGTCGCCTGGCTCAAACGGATGCCTTCGGCATCACTGCGCAGTTCAATCTGGTGTCTACCATCTCCAGGCAGATGAATTACCTGCCCTGCGACCGCTCGCGACTGGCGGATGGTCTGCACATAGTCCTCCATGACCAAATCAAAATCCGATTCCATGACTTGTTTGGGATCGATGACCACAAACATCTGTCCTACGTCCATGGCGGATGTGTTGCCATAGAACTTGCCGACCCGGTTCAAATAGGACGCACCTGATAAGGCTCCGGCCAGGATATCGAGGCTCATCGCCAGACCTGCACCTTTGTGTCCAGCCATCGGCAGGACCAGCCCCCGGATCGCTTCAAGTGGATCCGTGGTCGGTTGGCCATCTTGGTCTAGCGCCCAGCCCAGTGGGATAGGCTGGTTGCTGAGTCGGGCCTCGTTGATCTTGGATTTGGCGACCAGACTGGTCGCCATATCAAATTCGATCGCTGGATAGCGGCCACATGGAACAGCAATGGCAAAGGGATTGGTACCCAGTAGAGGCTCTCTACCATTGGATACAGGCATGGCGGCTGGACTGTTGCTGATGGCCATACCAATCAGATCTTTTTCAACCGCCAGCCGGGGGTAGACAAAAGCGGGACCAAACGTATTGCTGTTGCGACAGAGCACCGTAAAAATACCCGCTGCTGACACCCGCTCAATGGCCAGCTGCATGCAATAACGAGCCGACAGCATTCCGATGGCATTGTCAACATCGACGACGGCAAAGGCAGCGCTGGAGCGGATGATTTGGTAATGAGGCTGCAGATTGAAACCGTGATTTTCCAATCGTTTGACGTAACCGGACAGGGCCATCAGGCCATGGGTGCTGACACCCGCGCGGTCTGCGGCGACAAACGTCTCGGCAAGTAGCTGAGCCGAAGCGGAAGCCAGACCATAGGTTTGCATGAGCTCTCTGACTGCTGTGATAAGATGATGTGGATCAACTCGGATCTGGTCTTGCATTCCGGTTTCTTTCGATTCAGTCATCAATAATCTCCCGGATCATGGCATGGAGCTGAGCATGGTTTTGCAGAAAAAACTCGGATTCTTGCCGGGTCAGAAAAGATTCATACTCCCGGACAGGAGCGAGTGCTGCTTCCAGAGCAGCCACGATTTCTGTGAGTGGACGGTCCTCGTTCAGCGTGATGAACGATCTGGCCATGATCGCCATAGTGGACCCGAGTCGGTAATGCTCTGCGATGATTTTCTCAGCTGGAATGAGGCCCTGACCTAGCTGAGCGATGCCGCCAAAACCAAATGGTAGCCCATGGGCTCGTATTTTGCCACACATCTCAGAAAAAGAGTCGTCGAGCAAGGTTTGGAACAAAAAAGAATACCCTTTAGATAATGCAAGATCATTGATGCCGATGTGGATGGCGTCAATGCCCGGCAGGTCCAGAATATCGTCCAGAATAGCCTCGGCTTCTTTGGTCTCTAGGAGTAGGTACGACTTCGCTCTGCCTCTGACTAGGGATAGAAAGGTCTTTACCTCTGCCTGGGTCTTGAAATAGGGTAGCATCAGAATATCGGCACCCTGATGGAGCGCTAATTCGATCTCGTGTGCGGACTGAGCGTGAATGGGATTGATCCGAACCATCAGGGGAGTCTGGTGCAGAACTTGGCGAACAGGTGCGATGTCCTGGAGCAAATGGTGGGAAATCCGGGTATCCTTATGGCCCTGACGTTCAAGCTTGCCAATAATCTCCAGGTCGATGACAACAAAATCGATTCGGCAGATTTCTGCCGCCTGTGCAAACCGGGGATTATTGGTAAAAAACATCAACTTCAGAGGCATTGGCAACCCTTCAGACAGTTTTGTCGACATTGATATTGTCTGACATCATCAGCAATTTGCCAACAGTTGTCAAGGCGATTTTTAAGTCAAACAGCAAAGAAACCTTGTCGACATATTCCAGGTCGTAGGCAATCCTTTTTTTCCAATCGATTTCCTTGCGTCCATTGACTTGGGCCCAGCCGGTGATGCCGGGTCTGACCGAAAAACGGCGCTTGTCCTGTTCGGAGTACTCTTCATACCGGCAGGGGTGGTAAACCAAGGGTGGGCGCGGCCCGATCCACGACATGTCACCTAAGAGGATATTGAACACCTGCGGCAGTTCATCGATGCTGGTCAAACGGATCAGATGGCCCACCTTGGTGACACGGGGGTCGCCTTTGAACGAGTACTGTCCCGATCCCATTTTTTCTGCTCCAGTCACCATCGAGCGAAATTTGAAGACTTTGAAGACACGACCGTTTAGCCCCAGCCGGTTTTGCTTGAAAATCACGGGTCCAGGAGACTCCAGCTTGATTGCAATGGATGTCAGTAGATACACAGGTGAAAGGGCAAAGAGCACGAAGATAGAAAACAGTATGTCCAGATAACGCTTGATCACAAGATACATATGCAGCCTCCGCGAGTAGGTGTCAGTCTTGGGCAAAGACATTGAAAACATTGTGGCTGAGATCGGTATAGAGGTCCAAGTCCCCTGTGACCCGGAGCATGTAGACAACAAACAGGAGATTGGCTCCCAGGAGTCCGAGGGTCACCCAACGGTCTCGCAGTGTCATGCTTTTCAGGGCATTGGCACTGTAAATGTATTTGATCAGCTGGGCATTACGCCGGAAGCGATACATCTCGTTGGAAAAAGCTACAAGAGGGATCTCAATCACTGAATACCAGCTAAAGCGATACATCATTTCCTGCAAGGTTCTTTCCTGTTTATTCGTTTCATTCTTGATCCGTGAATGCTGGTCCACCCACCAGATCAGAGCCATGTCGAGAGCAACATGCAGGATCTGGATCGCAAAGTAGAACCAGTCAAATCCACTGATTTCTGAAGCGATAAGTTTTGGCATCTGGTCAGGAAAAAACCTGGCAACCAAAGATCCCGCACTGATGATTGCAAAGATCAAGGCTAGCCTCTGGTAGAACCGTTTTCGCCCCGTTTTTACGAGCCAAGTAAAGGGCAGGTAAATCAAGCCAAAGTAATGGAAAGTCGCCGAAAAAGCAAATCCGCCTGCCAAAGCCACCCGATTTCGATCTTGGACAAGATAGAGTGTCAATAAGACGATCATATACATGAAAAGATTGCGAACCTGGGGCAGATCGAGGGCCAGGGGATAGATCAGGTAAGCAAGCGCGGCCAGGCTGGCATGTTGCTTGTTGGAAAAGAAATAAAACACCAGGAAAACCAAAATCCCCATCAAGAGCAGGATCGATTCAAAAGGCAATCCCAGACCATTGAACATATGGACCATCAAATTATAGCTGATCTCGTTCTGGGGGTCATTGTTGGTGTAACTTCTGAAATACGCCATGTAGTCTGCATTCATTCGGTTGAATGCGATCAGGATGAAAACCAAAGTGGCACTGATGAAAAATGTCAACTGATGCAGTTTTTTCTCTGGCCGGAGCCATTCTAACAGCATAAGGCCGGCGATGATGATGATGATGGTGAAAAACATGTTCTCTCCTGCTTGTGTTTTCCTGATTGCCTGTCAGACATGCCAGGCAATCAGGTCAGGACGACTTGATTGATTATACTGTCTAATTTGCTGTCCTGAGTCCGGATGATCGATTTGAGCTGATCGATCTCAGCCAACAGATGCTGTTCATCGGTGATCGGACTGAGGACAAAGATTTTCTCATGACGCGTCTTGATCAGCTGTTCGCGGTTGAGATAGAGTTCTTCGTACATTTTCTCGCCCGGTCTGAGGCCTGTGAATTCGATTTTGATATCCACATCGGGTTCGAATCCGTTCAGGCGGATCAGGTTGATCGCCAAGTCGAGAATTTTGACCGGTTTTCCCATGTCCAAGACAAAGATTTCGCCACCTTTGGCCAGCGTTCCGGCCTGGATGACCAGGCGCACAGCTTCCGGAATAGTCATGAAGTAACGTGTAATGTCCGGATGCGTGACGGTGACTTTCTGCTGGAAACGGATCTGGTTCTGGAATAAAGGGATCACACTGCCATTGCTGCCGAGGACATTGCCAAACCGGACAGCTGCGTAAAGCGTATGCGGGAATTGCCGGGACATGTTCTGGATGATCATTTCTGCCAAACGTTTTGTTGCTCCCATCACATTGGTTGGGTTGACTGCTTTGTCCGTGGAGATCAGGATCATATTGCGCACACCTGACAGGCCAGCTTGGCGCGCGACATTGTAGGTACCGATGACGTTGTTCTTGACCGCTTCGCCCGGGCTTTCCTCCATGAGCGGGACATGCTTATGTGCTGCTGCATGGAAAACGATGTTCGGCTTTTCTAACTCAAACACAGCCTGTAACCGCTCCACGTCACGGACGGAACCGATCAGGACTTGGAAACAAACCTTATCACCATGTGTCAACCTGATTTCATTTTCCAGCTGGTAGGCGTTGTTTTCATAAATATCAAACACAACGATTTTGCGCGGATTGAATCGTGCGATCTGGCGGCATAATTCTGATCCAATCGATCCGCCGCCACCAGTCACAAGAATCGTCTGCTGGTTCAGATAGCTGCCAATATCCTGGAGATCGACGCGAATTTCCTCTCGACCGAGCAAGTCGGAGATGTCGATTTCCCGGACCTGGGAAAAAGTAACCTTGCCATCTATCAGTTCATTAATCTGAGGTAAGATCTTGACCACACAGCCGGTCTCTGTCGCCATGTCGATGATCTGGCTGATTGTTGTTTGTTCAGCGCTTGGAATGGCAATAATGATGATATCAATATGAAAGACCTCGACAGCTTCTTGTAGCTTGTCCCGGCCACCAAAGACCTTAAGGCCCAAGATTTTCTGATTTCTCAACTCTGGGTTATCATCTATAAAGATCACAGGAATCTTGTCTCTTGGATTCTCAAGAAGGTCTCGTACCAGCAGATAACCAGCTCTACCAGCACCATATACCAGAATTTTCTTGATATGATGGTCATCCTGAATCAGTCCGCTTCGAAAAATCGAACGAATCAAGGGTGCTTTGAACACCGTTTGGTCAGTCTTGCGGTAGCGATAGAGCTGACGATAAACCAGCCGGGTTGCCGTCATGAAAATTGATGCAAATAGCCAGTACAGGAAATAGACGGACCAAGGCAAGCGCGGGGGCTGTACATTCATCAAAACGACGATCAATCCCGTCTGGAAAAGGGTGCCCAACAACACAAGCACGTATTGTGAAGTACTGGCATATTGCCAAAGGTGTTTGTAAAACTGCAGCATGAAGAAAACACCAATTGCCAGCATCAGAAAAACAGGCATATATTCTTGTGCTCTTATGACATGGCGAGCAGGTGCAAGGCCTTCGAACCGTACATAGAGCGCAAAGCGAAGCGCGGCATAGACAGACAAAAGGTCCAGGAGAAGAAAGGCAACTTTCCTTAACACCAAAGCTTTGATCATGTACCTGATTGTCTGAACGGCTTTTTGAATCATCCGGTTTCACCTTTTATCGATAGCAAATGTTCCAGGAACTGCGTTTTCTGACCAAACGAATTTTAACACAGATGCAGCTAATGGGCTATTGCATTGGTTGGTGGCATCCTGTCATCTGGTACAATTCATTATCAAAAGTACGCATTCTGAAATAAAGTCTGCATTTATTGTTTGAATTCGATTACAAGTGATTCCCAAATATCCATGGTCTTTTTCAAACTGTATTGATCAGTAATCTTTCTTGCTTGTCTCGAAATTGATTGATAAAGCTCTGAATCCACTAACAACTTGTTCATCGCGTTCACATATCCGGTCTTATCGCCTTCATCGAGCAGGAAGCCGTTCACACCGTTTTGAATTAAATTTTTCAAACCACTATGACATGCGAAGGCAATCACTGGTAATCCGGTCGACATTGCTTCTACAAGTGCATTAGGAAACCCTTCCTGTCGAGATGCCATCAAATAGGCATCTGCCACACTCAATTCATCATATATATCCTTGACATTGCCCTTGAAATCTACCCAATCCCGTAAATCATATTCGTCAACGATGTTTTCCAGATTTTTCCTGTCTTTTCCATCCCCGAGAATGACCAGTCTTGTTTGAGGAAATGAATGATGAACTTCAGCAAAATATCTAATGATCGTACCTACATTTTTTGTAGGCGACAAGCGAGACATTGTAATAAATGTGAATGGGCCCTCGGATGGAAGATCATCCTTCAGTCGGTATTTAGGTGGAACTAGAACAGGATTGGGCGTTGTTACACATTTATTCCGATTGATTCCAAAATCAAATTCTTTAAAATCATCAAACAATATGCTGACCTTATTGGCTCTCCGATACATGATCACCCTTAAAACATTCCAAGGAAAACGCAATTTTCCTCGAATGGGATCAGCTCTTTCCGAAACGATCAGTGGTATGCGGGAAAACAACAGGGAAAATGCAACAAGAATTGAAATGTTGTGCATAAACGTTATGATCAGATCTGGTTTTCTTGAACGTATAATTTCTCTGGTTGCACGAACAGCCTTAAAAAAACGGGGGCCTTCCCAACCACTGCCATCAGGCATCAGGAATTGGTATTCAATTCCCTGAAGTTCAAATCTCGGCTGTGACGTTGGTCGAACCAAAACTATTGATACATCGTACCCTCTTGAAAGAAGCGACAGAGATAAGACTTGGGCATTTTTACCTGCCCCACCAACAAAATCATCAACAAATAACAAAATATTCAAAATATTCTCCCAAACCCGTATGATGGTGGGTGATCCGAATCAGAGTTGCAGACCAGAACCAGTCGTTGTTGAATTGGTCTGGTTTTCGATTCTACCTAAATCCAGCCAATTACCAAGCAAATGATCAAGTTGCGGTGTCCTGAAGCTCTTGAATCCACCCGTGGTAAAAAATGTCAATTCACCAAATATTATTTGCCCCTTGACCAGGTAAAAATCCACCCGAACATGCGGGAATGGACTTGATAAAGCTCTGCATAGCTGAAGCATTTCTTCGAGTTGGGGAGGCTTTTCCAGCGGTGTCGTGCGATCGCTATCAAACTTGACCTGTAAATCTAAGAAATTCCAATCCAAATCATAATAGTTTTCCTTTGGACTACTGAATCTATCTATAATAACAACTATCAGTTTAGGTTCACCATGAAAGCAATAAATTTTATAATCTCGCGGCGGTTGATTATTTTCATCTAGTAAAAATCGCTCTGCTATTATCCTGGGTTTGATCGTTTTATAAACCCACTCTCGACTGAACCAATAGTAATTTGTTTTCAACCATTTTTTGAATTTTCTACTGGCCTCAGGTTTATCAAAGGAACATTTATCCTGGCACAAAATAATACTTCCAGAACCATGATTTGTCTTTAAAACAAATGTATCTGGCAATTCGTTGAAGTCAATGGACTCAAATGAATCATATTGGCCATACAATTCATTCAGATATTTTTCTCCAATTTTCACTGTGACATACTCTCTGACTGTGAGTTTATCTGCACATTGGATTGCCAATGGATCGTACCAACGGACTTTTAACCATTGTAATTTCTGATTAAACCCCTCTGGACTATCCAGATTCAATTTAACTTTCGTCTTGATTCTGAAAAGCATTTTGATATACAACTGATCTGGAATCAAAAGATACACTAAATGGTAAAAAGCAGGATGGTCAATCATCTTTACTAGGAAGACATTGATCCAATAAAACAGCTTGAATCGTAGAGATTTTTCTGGCAATGGTATGTTCGACTTATTGTTATCTTCATTGGGCATGATATGTGACACCATCTTATTCAACCTTGGCCATTTTCATAAACTTGGGGTTGTTAGCAATTAAATAATCATAATTCCCATGATCAATGATGCGACCTGATTCCAGAAGATAGATGTCATCACAAACTTTCAAGGTATTTAACCTGTGTGCAATGATCAGTATCGTTTTAACACTGGATTGGGTGTGAATACCGGATAGCACTTTCTCTTCTGTAGTTCCATCCAACGCACTGGTCGCTTCGTCAAGAATCAAAACAGACGGGGACCGATAGAGGGCTCGAGCCAGCCCTATACGCTGGCGTTGGCCTCCGCTCAGGCGAACACCTCGTTCCCCGACACGCGTCATATAGCCATCGTTTAAATGGTTTTCAATAAAATCATCGATGGCTGCAATTTGGGCGACTTTTTTCACCATCTCCTGATCTATATTTTTGTCAGATACCCCAAACGCAATGTTTTTCATAATCGTATCATCAATCAGGAAGATGTCCTGTGGCACGTAGCCTATCAATCTGCGCCAGGATTGGACATTGCTCTCTGTAATCAGAACGCCATCCACTCGGAATTCACCTGAAAAAGGATGCAATAGGCCCAGGAAAATATCAATCAATGTTGTTTTTCCAGCTCCCGTCGTACCAGCAAAACCGACAATACTGTTTCTGGGTATAGTCAAACTCAACTGGTCAATGATTTTGCTGGAATTTTTATAATAAAAATCAACATTGTTTAGTGAAATTTCCTGGTCAAATTGCATGGCCTCTTCAGATCGTTCATTGATGTTTTCTTGATCAAGTCTATCCTGAATCGAAGCAACTGATAGATCATTCATATCCAGATAGACTTTCTCCAGGATCGGCTGATTATGATACAAGGTAATGGCCGAACGGAAGATCTTGCTCAGTGCAGGCATCAATCGATAGCCCGCAAAAGCAAAAAGGCTGACTGTGGGAATGAAGGAATCAATCGCATAACCTCGGATGATCAGGACAATGATCGCAATAATAATGGCAGAAAAGACTAATGTTTCCATCGCAAAATTTGGAATATCTGAGATGAGTTTGGCAAAGCTCTGGTATTTTGTGTATTTCATTGCAGCTTTTTTATAGCGGTTGAGAAAATAATCTTCCAGATTTAAAGCTTTGGTGATTTTGATGCCATTTAAGGCTTCATGTGCAGTGCGATGTCGCTCCTTGTTGAAAGCATTGACCAATTGGCCGCTTTTTAAAAGTCTGGTCCGAACAAAGAGTGTCAATCCTCCATAAGTCAGACCAAAAAATAAAAACATGACCAGTGTTGTTTTAAAATCGACCAGTAAAAGAGTAGTGATCAAAGCCAAAGTCATGAAAGCGCTGATCACAAGCTCAAGAAGATTAGATAGATAGTTGTTGCCAAGGCTGTTGACATTACCCAAAATATTCATGCCAAGTTCGCTGGAATTGCTCTGCAAGAAAAACTCATAAGGATTAGTCAAGTATCGGCTAAGCAAGCGGTGTGACAAACCATAATTGATGTTGAGAACAAAACGATTTTTCAGCCAGCTTGTGATTGATGACATAATCCCAGAGACGACCAACAATCCGATGACTATCGATCCCAAAAACACGATAAATCTGTTATCATCACTAAACTTCAGCCAATCATAAAGCCAAATTAAATAGGCATTTTCATGGATGGATGCTGTATTCATAACGATATTGATGAACGGCATCATGGAAAATACGCCAGTAGACTGGATAACCGAGGTCAATAAGCTGAAAACAAATAAGATTGTTATTTGCCATTTTTCGCGTTTTGTAAATAAAGACATCAACATATGGAAGGCATGGGGGCTCTTGATCCCCATATTTTCTGACTCAGCTGATTTACTGTTTTGCTTTTCCACTCAATGATCCTCCATTATTTGAGGCTGGTTTAGAATTCTTCACATGAGGCCATTTTTTAATTGCTGGATATGTCCAAATGCATAACTTAGGGATCGCAAGGGATTCTATGGAAATTTGATGTCGCCACAAGACATAGGGCAGCGAAACCTGGTCCCTCTTTGAATGCTGCAGGAACTCCTGCCACCACTCAAGCATTATTGCCTGGCAAAGTGGATTGCCAGTCTGCCGGACAATTAAGCCTCCTTCGAGCATACCATATTTTACCGGCATCCCAGTGGATTGCAAGTAGGTGGCGTGGGCACGTAGCGTCTCTGCAGAATCTTTACCCAAACGAATACAGGTTTCGATTTCATCATACACACAGTTTCGCAAGGGATGAAAGAACATGCGCAAGCCTTGTGATGGCATGTCCTGAATGAATTCCGTCAAATCTGTTCTGGCTTGGTATTTTCCATCTAGATAGATCGTATACGTGTAGTCAGGGAAAAACCGATCCGGAAACATTTTGACGTAACGGTTAGCCAGGACTTGGTCTAAGGCAATGTCCAACGGAATTTCGTCAAGCGGCATCACTTTCCAAGAGCTGTCAGGGTGGATTGTCTGGTCAGTAAAAATGAAAAAGTCGCAATTGTCTGGCACAAACAAGGGTTCATGGATGTCGTCGACTGGTCCGAAGATGGCTGTGTAGATCGCGATTTTCTGATTTGAGAAATAATTCGGGATCGCTTCCTGAATATCTGGCGTTCCAGATCGGCCTTGTAGAATCCTGGCATATCGATGCAAGCGGTCTCGCAGGATTTTCTTGATGTCTGCATTGATCTCCGCCCTCAGATACAATGATTTCAGCTCAGTCATCAATCGATTGTGTTGAGCCGTACGGATCGGATCAGTTGGGAACATGCCAGACTCCTTCGTCTTCTCTTCTTGAATCAGTCATCTCATGGCGAAACCGTCCTGGCTGGTCCATCAAGTCAACCAGCTTTCGCAGAGAATCAAGTTCATGCTTCAGTTTGAAAATCCGCTTCTGTCTGGTCGTCTGGTGCAGTGTCCCTGTCGCTCGGTCTTCTTTATGCAGGATCTGAAGACTAGGATCAAACACAAGGCGTAGGCTTTCCTGCTGAGCAAATGCCCAGAGGATTTCCTCCTCACAATAGAGGAACGTACCTGGATAGAGGCCATTGAACCGTTGAATGTAGGCAGGGGAAAAGATCAGGCAGCTGCCGTGCAGGACCACATCGAGTTGTGGTCCGAGGGTTGCCTCGGACTGGCTTTTTCTGCCTCTGCGCGCAGAGTGCCTTTTCTTCTTCCACTGGTCCCAGGCGATCAGCCATTCATACAGTCCGGTTTGATTGAGCCAAAGGTTGCGCCGGGTCTGACGGATTTTCGCAGCGACTTCTGCTTGTGTATAGCCTCGCTTGGCTTTCGGATTCTGGTGCTGCTGGTCGAGAGCTAAAATGTCGGGTCCGAGAACATCAAACGAAGTGTTTTCATGGATCTGGAGTAGTTTGGACATAAAATCGGTTTGTCTGATCTCCGTGTCATTATTCAGCAGGATGATGAAATCGGCCTGCAAAGAATGCTTGGCAAACGCATACCCGGCATTGTTGCCGCGGGCAAATCCGAGGTTTTCCGGCAGGGCTATGAAATGGATATCTGGGGTGGCTCGATGGATCTGCTGGAGGGATTCCAGACTGCCGTTGTTGGACGCATTATCCACCACGATGATCTGCATGCGGATGGGATCCGGTTGCGGCAGCCTAAGGATCGAATCCAGACAGGCACGAGTCTCCTCCAGCGTCTTGTAATGCAAGATGACGAATGCAATCGTCATGGTGCCCCCTCTTCTTCTGTCACGGACTGGATAAAGCTCAACCGGGATAGACTGCTGGAGTTTTCATATTTGACAGAACCGTCATACAGGAAGGAGATGGCAGCGTTGGACTGAAAGGCTGATAAGTAGCGTTTGTATTCCCGGCTGCCGCCCTGGAATGTGCCTTCCCGGGCGATCAAGTGATGGCGCTCTAGATCCGAGGGCAGGAATTTGTAGTGCTTGAGGGCGCTGGCAATCGGTACATCGCTGCGGAATGGAAAAAGATAGTGGGCGGATTCAAAAATCATGCCTTCGTTCAGGTAAAACAGCGGGAATTTGATCAGGAGCGGGCTGTCTTCGAGCTCAGGTGTAAAGACGCGTTTGCGTGGTCCGCCTTTGACCACTCGGCCACGCCTAGACTGGCTGAGCTCGTAACTGTCTGAGTCAAAGTAGCAGAAGTCTTGTTCTATAGACTGTTGCTCTCCTGCGGGTGCGTAAATCGGCTGATCTGAGTACATATCAAGCATCACAGCGCCCAGGCGGTCCAGCTGCCTGCGCTCGACTCGCTCGATCAGCTGCGAGATGGTGATGTTCTCCAGATCGGGGTACACAAATAGCTCGTCGGAATCAAAATAGAGATACCAGCGGTCATAACCGTATCGGGCCAGCAGCTGGTTGATCCAGCCGTATTTGCGCTGGGAGGAAAAGGGCGTGGTCACAACATAGACATCGATGTCAGGCTGGCCAGAAAGCCATTCCTGTGTCCCATCTGTCGAACCATTGTCCAGAACGGCAAACTGCTGGACACCCAGTGACCGGTGGTGCGCGATGGCCATTTGCAGACGGGCCAGGTCATTTTTAACGACACAAAGGCCAAGGACCTGATTCTGCTGGTCCTGGCCCTGGCGGCTAGCAACAACATCCAGTTTGGTCGTGCAAAACGAGGCATAGACCGGATAATTCCGCGGGAATTCCCGATGATACATCCTGAAGGCAGCTTGCCACTGTGACACGGTGGCTGGTGGCAAGATCCGGGATTTAGTCAGCTGGGCCTCCAGCTCACGCTCGAGGTTCTGCGTTTTCCAGCGGTCGAGCGGTTTGAGCCAGGACCGGATTTTGACCAGCAGTCTGACCAGGGCTGGCAGGTGGTTTTCCAAGTAAAACAGGATTGTCCGCATCAGATGTTTCATCTTGCACCTACCTGGTCCAGCATCTGGATGAACCGCTGGTAGTAGCCTTCTGGTCCGTATTCGAGAACCGAGGTCCGGGCGTGTTGACGCAGCTTGAGGCGTGTTGGCGTGTTCAGCTGTCTGATAGCCTGGATTTTCTGGACGATGGTGTCCGGTTGCTCTGGATCGATGATAAGTCCATTGACCCCGTCCTCAACCACTGCGGTAAAGGAAGGAATTCTGGAGACCAAGACGAGAGCTTCACAGGCCATCGCTTCGAGGAGGCTGTTGGACAAGCCTTCGAATTTCGAGGGCAGCAGCACCAGGTCGCTGTTGCAGTATAGGCGTCGGATGTTTTCCTGCTGGCCTACGAAGGCAAAACAGTCCTCCAGGTGGTCAGCGGCGATCTGCTGTTTGAGCTGTGTGGCATAGACCGGATCCGGCTGCCCGGCCAGGATGAAGGTGACAGATAGACCGCTGTGCTGCAGTGATCTGGCGACGGGCACCAGGACGGCCTGGTTTTTCTGTTCACAGATCCGGGCTGGGACCAGGACGGTATAAGACGCTCGGTCGTCAGGTCTTGTTTTGGGTTGGCACTGGAAATAATCCGTGTCCAGGAGGTTGGGAATCAGGTGTGTCCGTTCCGGGACCAGGCCGAGCAAGGTCTGAAGTTGTTCAATGGCTGATGCGTTGTTGGCGAACAGGGCTGCGAGGCCATGGTAGAAGGTCTGGCAGATGGTGCGCCAGAGACGGCTTTTTGTGTAGCGCAAGACGCTGTTACGCTCCGACCCGATGTGGCGAGTGTGCCGATTGGTCACGTTGATCAGGCTGATCAGCCCATTGAGGACATTGAGCAGCGTCGAATAGGAGACCAGAAAATCCGGCTGCTCGCGGCGGATGATCCGGGCAAGCCTGAAAACGCTGAGCACTTTGTCCAAGGTCTCTGGAAAGGGTGAGGTGTGGTTTTTGAGATCGACAACTGCGATCTCCTGCTCAGGATGGTAGAAAGCCTTGGACAAATCATAGGTGTAGAAAACGACGCGATGGCCGTTCAGGTGCAGCAATCTGGCAGTCTCGACAGCCTGCTTTTCTGCCCCGCCCTGGACCAGTCCAGCAAAAAAGGACACACTGGGCTTTGGATCTTGCTTCCTGTCGCTCATGATTCCTTGATCTTTCTGTACTGCTCATAGCTAAGATCGACAAAACGGTCAGTCATGAATGTTCTGTGGATCAGCTGCGGCTCAGGACTCTGCGCGTAGGTCATGCTCTCTTTTGCAATGGCCGGATAGGACAATGTTTCGCCTAGCTTTTGGGTTGCCTGTCTAAAGGCAGCCAGGAGCTCAGGATGTTCGATCAGAAGCTGCATTTTCTCCTGGATTTCATGGATCGAGCCTTCGTACAGGAACAGGCCCGAGCCATCGACCAGATGGCACGTGCTACCATAGTAGCGCACAACCAACGGCAAACCGGCTGCCAGGCTGTCTTCCAGCAGGGTCGTGTGGCGGGTGTTCCAGATCCCAAAATGGCTATGTGCCAAGACCGCCAGCGTGTTCTGGCGGTCCAGCCAGCCTAGCTTGAGGATGCGGGTGTCTTGCTTGGCCAGAGCATCCAGGTCCGGATCTTCGATGGAACCAAACAGGAGCAAGCGGATGCGAGTGTCGGGAAGCCGCGAGAAGGCCTTCACAATCCGGTCCACCTGCTTGTCGCGGGTCATTTTGCCGCCATGGACGATCAGGATCTGGTCGTCACTGAGATGATACTTGGCTAGGAACTGGGCGCGATCGAGGACTGGCTGGAAATGCTCGGTGTCGGTGCCGATCGGCAGCAACCGGATCTTGTCCGGTGAGATTCCGAGCTCCTCTTCCAGAAACAGGCACCGGGATGGCGTAACACCAAAGAAAAGATCAGCAGGGCCAGCCCAGAGCCGAAGCAAGGTCTTCCAGATCAGGTTGTAGTAGATCGTCTTGAGGATCCGGTTATGAATCGAGATCGTCAGATCGGCATGGTTGTCGATCGCCAGGAAAACTTCTGGGTGTCTTTTCTTGTACTGGCAAACAGTCCGGACAGACAGGGTGGTGGGCATGTGTTGCCAGATGTAGTCAGGTTTCTCCTGCTCGAGCACCTGGTCCAGACCTTTGAACAGGACAAATTTGTCTTTAAGCTCCCCCCAGATGGGCAGCCGGATCACCCGGAATTCGTTCTCTGTGGTCTCCCCTGCCGGATAGGTCCGGTTGGACGGATTGAAGCCGCTGGACAAGGTCGACGTAACCAGGACCACTTCGTGTCCCAGTTGCTGCTGGTATAAGGGCAGTAGGTTCTCCTGATAGCCCATGCCAGGATTGAGATATTGCACGACATGAACGATTTTCATCTGACACCTGGGGCGGATGATCCAGCTGTGGTCTGATGCCCGGTGGTCTCAGTCAGCAGGTCTCGGTACAAATCGATGTAGGTCTGGAAATTGGCTTGATTGTTATAGGTTGTTTCAGCCTTGGTCCGGCAGGCCTGGGTGTAGGCTGCCTTGCCCGTGGCTTTGACCTGACGGATTTTTTGCAGCAGATCTGCAACCTGGCCTTGGTCAGCGATTAAGCCGGTGGCAGTGTCGACGCTCTCGATGCTGCCACCGGTCCGGTAGGTGACAACAGGGGTGCCGCTGGCCAGGGCCTCGAGATTGGTCGTGGGGAAATTATCCTCCATCGTGGGATTGATGAACACGTCTGCAGCAGCATAGATGTCCGACAATTCCTGGATGTCGTGGGTCCGTGTGATGCCAATGATCCCGGCCGGCAAGATCTTCTTCTGGCGGGGATCTAGTCCGACCATGACGAGCACTTCATCGTCCTGCAAGCGGTGAGCCAGGTCGAGCACATCAGGCAGCCCTTTGCGCTTGCCCCAGACCGTTGCCACAGCCAGAATGACAAACCGATCTGTGCACGAGTAGCGTGCCCGAAAATCGCTTTCATGGGGCTTGAACACGGCCAGATTGACGCCGTTCGGGATGACGCGCACAGGGTAGGACTTCAGGTAAGACTGCTGGACCAGACCGCTCAGCCACTGGGATGGCGTCACCAGGACCAGGTTAGACATGCCATTAAACAGTTTATTCTTGTCCCGGTAATTGCGCCGGGAATTGTCGAGCAGCAGGCTGATCGGATAACGGTACTTTTCCGGGCAGTGGTGGCACTGGGTTTTCCAGCGGTCACACTGGGCATAGTCAAAATAGCCGCAATGGCCGGTAAAGGCCCAGCAATCGTGCTGGGTCCAGACAATCGGCACGTTGATTGTCTTCAAGTAAGTAAAGAGCAGCCTGATGTTGACATAGTAGCCATGGACCACGTGCAGATGGACCAGATCCGGTTTGTACGCTGCAATTTTCCGGATCAGGCGCCGGGTCGCCAGGATGGATGCAAAGCCATGGCGATCGGTCGCAAAGGTGTAGGCGACGTGGAACAGGAAGTTGAAATCGCCGGCAAATTTGTAGCCATCGGAACAGTATTTGTCCGTACCGCGAGCGTAGGCGACCAGACTCTCATGGCCTTGCTTAAGCAGCAGGTGATGAATGTCGTTGGCGATCCGGCCGGTGCTGGCTACCCCACAGAAGGAATTGATCTGGAGGATTCTCATTGCTTATCCTGCACCTTTTTCGCATCGTGCAAATGGAAACTGTTCAGGAGCATTTCATACAGGAGTTTGTGTTTCTGGATCTCGACATCAAGGATGATCCCGACCGAAAAAGAAAGCAGGGAGCTGAGGCCAATGATCCCACAGACGATCAGAGTCGGGAATTTGGCCACCAGTCCGGTGCGGGAGAAGTCCATCAGGACAGGGATAAACAGAGCTACAGCCAAGACCATCAGTGCAACAGCCACACTACCGAAAAAGACCAGAGGCTTGTAATTTTTAAACAACATGAAAATAGTCTTAAGGACCTTTGCTCCGTCGGAGAACGTATTGAGCTTGGATTCGCTCCCCTCTGGACGGTCGCGATAGTCTACCTTGACTTGGCGGATCAGGAAATTCTTGTCCACAGCATGGATGGTCATCTCGGTTTCAATTTCAAAGCCCTTGGACATAATCGGCAGGCACTTGGCAAATTCGCGGCTCAGGGCCCGGTAGCCGGTCATGATGTCACGGACATTGGATTTGAACAGGGAGTTGATCAGCTTACGGACCAGGACATTGCCGGAGTTGTGGAAGGGGCGCTTATTTTCAGTGAAATAGGTCGAGGAGAGCCGGTCGCCGACCACCATGTCGGCCTGGCCGTCCAGGACGAGCTGGACCATCTCCGGCGCGGATTCGGCCGGATAGGTGTCATCCCCGTCGGTGAGCAAATAGCAATCGGCATCAATATCCCTGAGCATGCTCTTGATGACGTTGCCCTTACCCTGGCGGTATTCATGGCGCAAGAACAATCTGGCATCAGTCTGGCCCAGTTCGCGGACAATCTCTGAAGTCCGGTCACTGGAATTATTGTCATAGACATAGATGGCTGCATCCGGCAGTGCGGCCCGGTAATCATGGATGACCTGGGCAACCGTTTGTTCTTCGTTATAACAAGGGATGAGGACTGCTACTTCAGACATGACTGGCTGACCTGCCTTTATTCGATTGAATTTTTATGAACCCGATGAAGATGACAAGAATTAGAATGCTTAGTCCTATCGAGATCAGAATCTTTGACGTGATCCGGACCGATTGAGTTCCCACCAGGTAAAAGGACAGATCACCATCGGTCTCATATTCGCCATAGTAGAGCTGTCCATGGTCATAGGAATTTTCGCGGGTGCTCCATAGACCGATTGATTGGCCTGGTGTGGTCGTGACCCCGGAAATTTCGAATCTATAAGGGGCCCTGCGGGCTGGCAATGGCTGAGCTAGGACAAACTCATGAAAATTATTATCTAAGATTGTTGCGGCTGAGATGGCTTCCTCATGGTATGTTTCTCCGGATTCTGGATCATAGACCCGAAAATAGAGTTCACCTGGATTTTGCCGGCCATAGGTTGCCATTTTGACCCCGATTCTGGCGATCGCCTGGCTGGCAGTGAAGGTCTGGCTGACAGGATTTTCACCCTGGATACCGCCAATTGGGTATTCATCGACATCGTTCATGACAAATACCTTGCTGTCCAGTGGCAGGATGATCGACTGGTTCACCAGCAGGAACGCAATCAGGACCAGGATGGCTACAAAGGCCACATGTATCAGCGCGTTCAGCAAGTTTCTTAGATAGATTTTAGCGGGCAACATCTGTGATTTCCTATCCATGTTAGTAAATCATCCGGATCAGGGTCAGAGCGCTGTATGTCAGGGCTAAACCGGAAAAACCTGCGACTCGGTGGGTGAAAAATGGGTCCTTGGTGATTTTGACCGGGCTTTTAATCAGAAGAAACGGCAGGATAAATAAGGGGATGAAGTAGCGGCCCTGAACGCCCAGCATCAGGGAACCGCCGATTTCATTGACATCATCATAGATGTACAAGCCGATGAAGATGGCCGTAACAGTCCCTCCCAGAGCCAGCAGGATCAAAATCTTTTGCAGAAGATTCAGTTGCATCGATTCATCATGGTCGACCAGACCAATCCAGACTAGGAATATTGGGATGGCAAAAACTAAAAAGCCCAGTGAGTAGGTCAGCCAGCCCAAGGTATTGAGCCAGATTAAATATTGAACTGCGTTTTGGCTGAGTGTATGGAGGAAGATTCTGACAGTCGGAATCAAATTATGCAAAACAAACGTTAATTGGTCCGGGTAGACTGGATTTCCTTCAGCTAGCATCAGTCGCCCACTGAAGAAGGCAAAAAGCAGGCCAGCGACCGAGATGGTGATACCCAGAAAAATAAGGATGCGCATAATGCGGGCGGAAAGACGATGGTACTTTGACAAAGGGATGATGAAGATCAGTAATGCAACCGGAAGGTAGGCCGGTTTGGCCAAATAGACGATGTAAAGGAGAAAGCTTGGCAGGATCAGCTGAACAAGGCTGGTTTTCCGAGCTTGAAGGGTCAATTGAACGATCATTGCGATGAAAAGAAACAAGAATCCGTTGATGATGGCATCGGCTGAAATCGAACTGGCCTGATAGATCGACATCGGCAACAGACCCACTGCAAGCATAAAGGTCTTATAGACAGGGATGATCTTGATACTGATGTAGGACAGGCCGATATACGTTAATAGGTTATACAGACGGGCCAGAGACAGCATGTTGAACTCATTCAACCCCCAAACGCGACCCAGATACAGACCAAAACCCTGTGGCAAATAGACGAGAGATGCATATTGCTTTTTGTAACGATAGTCATAATTCTTGCCAAAATCACTATCGAACTGATCGGTCAGCATCTGCTGGACACGAGATAATCCCAAGTTCAAATTTGGCTCGATGATTGTATCATCATAGATCTCAAAATTATCTGGCATCTGGATGCTGCGGTCATTACCCTTGCTCAATAATGGCTTGTAATTGCCATAAGAGACATCAAAAGCCCGCAAAATATGGTCGCCGCTGTCAGGCTCCTGGCCACTGGGGACGATGAAGGTCATGACCAGGCCACTTAAGAGGGCCAGAACCAGGAAGTATTGCTCCGGTCTGAGGGAAATGTACTTTTGGAAAAACAGCAGGTACAGGGACACCGCCAGCAAGAGCATGGTCAGCAAGGCAAAACTCAGAAACAAATTATTCGTGTATTCGACTTTGAAAATCAGACGGCCTTTCACTTGGCTCCCATCAATGAACATGGTTTCGTCATAATTACCAACATTGGTTTTGACTTGGAGTTTGGGTCCAGCACCTTCGCTTGAGATCTTGAGGTTGTATTCTGTCAGTGCAAACGATTCTGTGTCTGGAAATGAGAATTCAACCGTTGCCGCCTGGTTGATGGATGTGGCGACCTGGGTCCCTTGGCCAATCCTTTCTCCTGATGCAGTCTTGTATAAGCTGACAGTGACCGGAACCTCAAATTCACTCTCTTCCGAGTAAACAGTCAGAGAAATCGAACGAATCGCTTCATTGGCGAAAAAATGCTGCTCGATGGTGTGTCCGGTGAGGTTGTCCATGTCTATCTCAGCTTTTGGATTGATGTAGTGGATCGAATTGGACGATGTGAAAACAGACTGGTTCAAGAACAATGTGACGCCCAAAATTGCCAGGATTGCCAGCCATTTAAAGCCTGGCTTTTCCAGTAGTCTGGTCCACTTCTTCTCGGTCACTTGATTAACCATGCAGTTTCCTTACCTTGAATATTTGTTTCATCTTTGCCTTGTAGCGTCTGTAGAGGAGTCTGAGTCGTACATCCAAGGTTGATTCATAAAAGGACTGCAATTTATCATACTCAATCCTCAAATGTTCGATGTGCTCGAGGCGTTCGCCGGCGATGCCGACCCATTTGGGGGCGTCGTAAAATTTCTGGTGGTAGATGGCGTTCATCAGGGTGAAGGGGCCGCGGATCGAAAAATCGAAGCCGCTCTTGTTGTAGGACGAGACATAGTGGCGCAGGTTGGTGTATTCGAGACGGGCCAGGTCGTCGGCCATGACAACGCCGGTGTAGTAGCCGGCCTGCTGGGCGACGAAGGGGTAGATCCGCTCGAGCGCATGGGAGACCGAGCCGTCATCGGGCAGCGGTTCCTCGGGGAAATCTGTGTAGTCCATCTGGTTATCAAAGTGCGCCAGGAGTGCGGCGGTACGAAACCAGAAAAAAGAGCCCAGCGGTGCGATCACGCGTTTATCTTCCGAGATCGGCACAGTCAGGCCCATCCTTTGGGCGAGGATCCGGGTATTGTCGAAATTCCAGGACCATTCGTCGCCGAGGCTGAAGAAATAATACGAGTGGTTCGGCTCCGGAGGCACAAGAAGGCCGAGACGCGGATTCTCGGCGAAGGTGCGGAGGATATTGGCGACGTAGTCCGGGCTGGAGAGCATGTTCTGCAGGCATTTCCAGGCAAAGCTCTCACCGATTGAGCCAGGCTTGACTTGGCCGGATTTCTTGTCATGAACAAAGCAGACATAGTCGTACTGAGGGATGACGTCGCGCATGCCCACCATCAAACTGGAGACGTCGCGGCCGCGGTTATTGGTGACACGGACCTCGAGCTTGCCCTCAGTGACACCGGCAAAGCGTTCCAGGATGACCTGCTTCTTCTCTTCCGTATTGGTCGAGATGTAAATGTCGGCATGGGCCGGCATCGCAGCGGCGTACTGGGCCATTTCATCGACCAGGTCGGGGAAAAACAGATGCATGACCAGGGCGATGCGCGGACTGGCAGAGTTGCTAAACTGGGCCGTAGTTGCAACCGGATTTTTTGTCGGCAGGATGTAGTTCAGGTGCAGATTTTTCGCCAGGTCGTCGAGGTGGCAGGTGCGGAGCAGATTATCCCAGATCAGGCCGGTGTCAAAGCCGGACTGCTGTTCGAGCCAGTTCATCAGCTCAAAAGCCGGTTGGCCGGTGGTGTGGAACAGAATGTCGTCGTAGTCCTGGAAAAATGTCCTCCGCTTGACGATCGGACAATTGAGGTCAGCCACCATTTTCTGATGGTAATAGAGGATCGGGTTGGGATTAAGTGTTTCCAGCTCCGATGAATCAACCAGGGTATTCCATCGGAAGCCGAGATCGGCAAAATGGCGCGTAAAAAAGGTCTCGTGGCGGCCGACGGCATCGTTGTAGCCCGGCATCGCGGGCAGGTTGTCCCAGTAGGACTGGAACGCCTCGCTCTGGACAAAGCTTTTGCGGAAGCCAACGAAATAGGACTGGACATGGACCGGAGTGAAGCCGTAGGCATTGCGGCCGGTCGGGTCGTTCTCATGTTCGCCATGGCGGGTCAGGCCCCAGAAATCGACTTCGCGCGCAGCCATGGAGGCAAAGACGTCGCGGAATGGATACAGGGGGCCAAAGACGGTGTTATTGGCGAGGATGATTTCATCGTAGGTAGCCAGGTCGGCCCACCCGATCGAGTCGAGGCCGGTTTTGTAGCCCCAGATATCAAAGCCCTGATTCTCACGCACGATGACCTGAGGCGTAATGGCGAGAAGTTTCTGCTTCTCCTCGACCAGGATCTGGCCATTGACGACAACAACAAGCGCCTCAAGGTTTTCCTTGAGATCGTTCAGGAAGTATGGGATGTAGCGGTCGACGATCCCGTCGGCGTCGTAGAAAGAATAAATTCCGAGACGCCTGGCACCGGTCGGCAAGACGGACATGACTCCTCCTGTGGGGTGGTCTGGGCTCTAAAAACTTTCCTTATTCTATCACACTGGTCAAGGCTTGTTGACGGTCTGGGTGATGGCATCGTATGCGCGCTCGATGGACTGCCAGTTCGCAGCCGGGCTGTAGGTAGCCAGCGCGGTCTCGCGGGCCTGGGCCAGGATCGGTTTCTGGGCCGCACGATCGAGGTAGATGGCCTTGATCGTGTCGTACCATTGGCCTTGCTGGCAGAGGTAGCCGTTCTGGCCCGTCTGGATCGCGTTTTTGAAGGCGAAAGTCGGCGTGGCAACGGTCAGGGTTTCGACCAGGGCGGCCTCAAAAAACTTCAGCTCAGACTTGCACTGCGTGAAATCATTCGGGTAGAGCGGCGCGATGTTGACATCGACCTCGGCGATCAGGCGCTGCAGAGTCAGGAAATCGACGAATTCGTGGAAGTGGATCCGGCCCTGGTCAGCATAGGCCTGCAGGCGCGGGGCGAAATTCATATAGCCGGCGACCAGGATCTGGATATCGGGGAATTCGTCAAGCAAATCGCACAGTTCATCGGCGATGCTGTGCAGATCGAAATAATGCGAGGGCGAGCCGCTGAAATAGCCGATCATGAACGGTTTCTGGTCCGCGGCCTGGCGCTTTTCCAACAGGCAAGTGGCGGAAAAATCGACCTGCTCGTGATTGAGGAAATTGCGGATTACATGGACAGGCTTGTGAAACTGGTCCTTCAGAAACTGGCCAAGATAGTCATTGGTCGTGATCATCGCGTTGGCCAGCTGGGCGGAAAGCTGGACCCGGGCAGCATAGGAGAACCAGAAATTCAGCTCTGCATCGGTGCGCTGGTCGATGTTCTGGACATTGGCCAGGGCAGGCACATGGGCCAGATCGAAGACGAGGTCATCGGTGTCGAAGGCGATCGGGATACCCTGGGTGCGGACCGCCGTGATCAGGGTTTCCAGAGCAAAGGTCCAGCGGAAGCGGGCGATCGTGACCAGCTGGCAGCGCAGAACGGTGTCCCGGATCTGGTCGAGTTCGTCGGCGAAGAAAAAGGCTGCGCGCCAGCGGGCACTCGCTTCGAGCGCCTGCGCCATGTTGTAGACCCGGTAGCGGAAGGTTGAGGAGTCCGGCTTCTCGTAGAGGAAGACATTGACCTTATAGCCGGCAGCCAGATGGCTGTCCAGCTTGTGCAGGCGCTGCTCGAGGGCTTGTTTCCACGGCTCAACCGGGAAATAGTTTTTGGCTTTCAGAGGCTTCATGGCTGGCCTCCCGTGGGCAAATGCCGGAGCATGGCTTCGAGCTGGGAGTGCCAGTTCGTTTGTCCGGGATTGATGATCCGGCGCTGGCCTTCTGGCAGCATCAAGGCCAGGGCTTGGTCAGCGGCCCGGGTCAGGGACAGCGCGATTTCGCGAGTCCCGATTTCGATCCGGAAAGGCGAACGGGATGACTGTGACAGGCTCAGGCTGTGAAAGACAAAGTCGACGGTCTGGGGCTGGCTTGCGTCGGGCAGAGCGATGCTGGCCAGGCAGTCCCGGGCTGTGAGTGCTGGGTCGAGGCTGATGACACGCAAGGCCAGCTGCTGCTGGGCGGCAAGCTGGGCCATGGGGGTGATCATGGCAGTCAGGTGGGCCGGGGTCAGGTGCTGGCTGACCAGGAGATTGAGCCGGATCTGACCGGATGGGCTTCTGAAAAACTGCAGCTGGGGCAAGTCGGTGTCAAAGTTGTCAGGGTGTTTTGCGACTGCCGTGCTGGTTGCAATTGCCAGTGGCTGGCTGGTCTTGCGGTTTTTCAGCCCCTTCAGCTTGTCCTTGCCCAGGGTCAGGACCTTGAAGGCGGCGCGGATCGGCCAGGCCAGTTTCCAGCTGGTCGAGTGGACAATGTCGAGGTAGAGGTGCTCAAAATGCGCAGCCTGATCGCGTAAAACCTGGTTTTCCTCGGCCTGCTGCTGGATCAGGGTGATCAGGTCTTCCCTGCTGGCTTGCAGCAGCGGATCAACGAGGGGCACCGGGTCCTTTGCCTGGCGGTTCAGGTTGGTCATGTCTGTACTATCCATAGATTGCGCACTCATGCCTGGGGATGCGTCATGTACGCATCGGTCACTGGCTGCATCTCGCCGATCATCTTGATCTGGCCTTTTTCCAGCCACATCACGTGTTTACAGAGGCGGCGGATCTGGTCGATCGCATGGGAAACGATGATGACGGTCGTACCGCCGGACATCATCTCGCGGATCCGCTTCTCGCATTTTTCCTGGAACAGATAATCACCGACGGCGAGGATTTCATCGACGATCAGGATCTCCGGGCTGGTCAGGGTGGCGACGGCAAAACCGATGCGGGCGACCATGCCGGAGGAATAGTTTTTCATCGGCACGTCGATGAACTCGGCCATTTCCGAGAATTGGACGATCTCGTCGAAACGGGAGCGGATATAATCGTGCGAATGGCCGAGCACAGCGCCATTGAGGAAAATGTTCTCACGCGCCGTCAGCTCGAGGTCGAAACCAGCGCCCAGTTCGATCAGTGGGGCGATCGTGCCCTGGATCTTGACCGAGCCGGTGGTCGGCTTGAGGATGCCAGAGATGATCTTGAGCAGGGTGCTTTTACCAGAGCCATTGAGACCGACGATGCCGAAGACATCGCCGCGCTCGATCGTGAAGGTGATGTCGTGCAGAGCCTGGAAATCCTCGTAGACGAGCTGGCGCTTCAGGGCCAGGACCACGTACTCCTTGAGGTTGTGCACGCGGTGCTTGCTCATATTGAAATGCATGTTGACATGGTTGACTTCGATAATGGTCATCGTTGCCTCGCTTTGCGATCAGATGAAAAGAATGAAGCGGTCCTGGTTCTTTTTAAAGACGAACAGACCGATGGCCAGTGACACGAGCGCCACGACAGCGCAAATCAGATTGGTGGCAAGTCCGGGGACCGTGCCATACATCGTAACCTGGCGGAAATAGTCGACATAGTAGAACATCGGGTTGAATTGCATGGCGAATTGCATTTGGGCTGGCAGGGCGTCATAGGGATAGACGATCGGGGTCAAGTAGGTCCAGGCAGTCAGGACGACGCCATAGAGGTGGATGATGTCGCGGAAATAGACCGCCCAGCTCGAGAGGACCAGGCCAATCCCGATCGCAAAAACCAGCAGGTAGAGCGAGGGGACAAAAAACAGCAGGGCACTCCAGTGCAGCGGCACACCGAGGATCAGGTAGATCAGGACAACCGCAATCAGCGAGAACAGGAAATTGACGAAGGCAAACAACGCCTTTTCCAGCGGGAATATGTATTTCGGGATGTAGACCTTCTTGATCAGCGAGGACGCCTGCAGGACCGAGGACATGCCGGTGATCGTGGCCTCGGAGAAGAAATTGAACATCACGGCGCCGGACAGGTAGTAGATCGGGAAATTCTCGATCTTGACCCGGAAGATGTTTTCAAACACGGCGGTGATGACGAGCATCATCAGGAGCGGGTTCAGGACACTCCAGAGAATACCGAGGATCGATTTTCTATACTTGATCCGGATGTCCTTGAGGATCAAGTCGTGGAGCAGGAAGCGATATTTCAGGAAAACCTCGAGTTGACCCCTCATGCTTGGTTTTGCTCCTTATAGTAGGACTTGTACCAGGCGACAAAGGCGGCGAGGCCGTCTTCGATCGAGGTCTGGGGCTTGAAATCGATGTCGCGGGCCAGGTCAGATACATCGGCATAGGTGCGCGGCACATCGCCGGCCTGCATCGGCAGGTATTCCTTCTTGGCAGCCTGGCCGATCGCCTTTTCCAGAACTTCGATGAAATAACCGAGCTTCTCCGGATTGTTGTTGCCGATGTTGTAGATCTTATAAGGAGCCGAGCTACTCGACAGATCGCCGTCAGCCTCGGTCCAGTCTGGATTGGGCTGGGGGATTTTTGCCGTCAGGCGGGCGATCGCAGCCACGATGTCATCGACATAGGTGAAGTCGCGTTCCATCTGGCCGTGGTTGAAGACCTTGATCGTTTTGCCGGCCAGAATATCGCGGGTAAAGGAAAAGTACGCCATGTCCGGCCGGCCCCACGGTCCATAGACGGTGAAAAACCTCAGGCCGGTGGTCGGAATGCCATAGAGATGGCTGTAGGTGTGGGCCATCAGTTCGTTGGCTTTTTTCGTCGCGGCATAGAGGCTGACCGGGTGGTCGACGTTGTGGTTGGTCGAAAAAGGCACCACGGTGTTACCGCCGTAGACCGAGCTGGAAGAGGCATAGAGCAGATGACGGACCGGAAAATGGCGGCAGGCCTCGAGGATGTTGAGGAATCCAGCCAAGTTGGAGTCGAGATAGGCATAAGGGTTCTCAATCGAATAGCGCACACCGGCCTGGGCCGCAAGGTGGACGACATAGTCGGGGCGCAGGCGGCGGAACAGCTGGTCGAGCTCGTCCTTATCCTTAAGATCGATCCTTGAGAACTGGAAGGCCGGGTAATGAGCCAGGTTGTCGAGTCGGTCCCTTTTCAGCTGCGGATCGTAGTAGTCATTCAGGTTATCGAGGCCGTATACGGCGTAGCCCTGCCCCAGCCAGTAACGGCTGAGATGGTAGCCGATGAAACCGGCAGCACCGGTGACGAGGATCTTGGCGGTGGATTCAAGTTTCTGGGTGAATGCCATGGTTATGTCCCCTATTTTCAGTCTGTCAGCTTCAGTCTTTGCCGAACAGGTCGCGGGTATAGACTTTTTCGGCGACATCACGGATGTCGTCGGTCAGGCGGTTGGCAACAATGACGTCGGATATGGCCTTGAATTCGTCAAGGTCGCGGATGACGCGGGAATGGTAGAACTGGTCTTCGAGCAGATAGGGCTCGTAGACGACGACTTCGATGCCTTTGGCCTTGATCCGCTTCATGACGCCCTGGATCGAGGATTGGCGGAAATTGTCAGATCCGGCTTTCATCGCCAGGCGGAAGATGCCGACGACCTTGGGCTTGCGCTGGATGATCATGTCGGCCACGTGGTCCTTGCGGGTGCGGTTGGCATCGACGATCGCAGCCATGATGTTGTTCGGGATATTGGCGTAGTTGGCCAGGAGCTGCTTGGTGTCCTTGGGCAGGCAGTAGCCACCGTAGCCAAACGAGGGATTGTTGTAGTGGCTGCCAATGCGCGGGTCGAGACCAACGCCTTCGATGATCTGGCGTGAATTGAGGCCTCTGAGCTCGGCATAGGTATCGAGCTCGTTGAAAAAGGCAACCCGCAGGGCGAGGTAGGTGTTGGCGAAGAGCTTGATCGCTTCGGCCTCAGTGGGATCGGTGAACAGGACGGGCACGTCTTTTTTGATGGCACCTTCCAACAGCAGGTCGGCAAAGATCCGCGCCCGTTCGGACTGTTCGCCGACGACGATGCGTGAGGGGTGCAGGTTGTCATACAGGGCCTTGCCTTCACGCAGGAATTCCGGCGAGAACAGAATGGTGTCGGTCTGGAATTTCTCGCGGACGTCTTTCGTGTAACCGACCGGAACGGTGGATTTGATCACCATGACGGCGGCCGGATTGATCTCGAGGACGTTCTGGATCACCGCCTCGACCGAGCTGGTGTCAAAGAAGTTGATGTCTGGGTCGTAATTGGTCGGGGTGGATACGATCACGTACTGGGCGCCGGTAAAGGCTTCTTTTGCGTCGGTCGTGGCGCGCAGGCTGAGGGGCCTGGTAGACAAATATTCTTCAATCTCGGCATCGACGATCGGTGATTTTTTGTTATTGATCTGGTCAACCTTGGCCTTGACAACATCCAGAGCGACGACTTCATGGTGCTGGGCCAAGAGCACCGCGTTGGACAGGCCGACATAACCGATCCCGGCAATTGCGATTTTCATAACACGCCTCTTTCGATCCATAATAGACTTAATCGGATAGAGTCTACCAAATTTGGCGCCAGATTGAAACTGATGCTCCAGGCAGGGGTCATTTGATGAGATTATTTGTGCAAATCTCATTTTGTATTGGGAACAAATCCTTGTCATTTGCATCTAATTCCCGGGATTGCTAAGATAATATCGATTTGCCCAAATTTTCTGACTGGAGATAGTACCCATGAAACAGACTAACCATTCAATGACACCTTGGCTTCGGGTCATCCTGCTCGTTTTGCTTGCAGCTATTCTGGTGCTGCCCCTGGCCGCCTGTAAAAAGGAAAAAGAAACAATAGCACCTGCGACCATCGAGCCAACCACAACGGCTGCTCCTGTGGAAACAACAGCTGTTTTGCCGGCTGAAAAAGAAATTGCCGGCTATAATCCGATCAATGGCCTGCCGGTATCTGACTTGGCCTCTGTTAGTGCTCGCCCAGTTGCGATCATGATCAACAATATCAAGACGGCTACACCTCAGGCCGGCATCGGTTCGGCCGACCTGCTCTATGAGATCGAGGTCGAAGGTGACATCACCCGTCTGATGGCTGTTTTCTCCAATCCGGCTGATGTGCCGGAAATTGGTTCGATCCGCAGCCTGCGCCATGACTTCATCGATCTGGCTGGTGCCTTCGGCGCGATTGTCGTCCATTTTGGTGGTTCTTATGCCGCCTATGACCAGGTCATGATCCAGAAAACAGACCACATCGACAGCACCAATGCTGATTTTGCCTACTGGCGTGACGCCAACTGGCGTGCCAGCCGCGGCTATGAGCACAGTGTCAAGACCACGGGCGAAAACCTGCTCAAGGCGATCGACAAGCTGGGTATTTCGGACCAGAACACCAATGGCAACCGCGCCTGGTTCTATTTCCAGCCCTCCGCTGACATCGTCCCCGCTACTGGCGGCAGCGCGGTCAAGGTGACAGCCCCTTTCTCTAACTACGCTGTTGCCACCTTCACCTATGACTCAACTAGTAAAACCTATAAAAAGGGCCAGTTCAACGCCGACCAGATTGACGAATCAACGGGCAAGGCACTGGAATTCACCAATGTTCTGCTCCTCCAGACGACGGTCACCCAGTTCAATGGCGACATCCTCAAGGAATACGACCTGTCCTCCGGCTCCGGTTACTATCTGACTGGTGGTACCTATGAAAAAATCACCTGGAAAAAGGGCGGTACCTTGCAGCCCTGGATCTTCACCCGCGCCGATGGCAGCGAACTGACCCTCAACCGCGGCAAGATCTATATTGGCATATCACGCAACACCAAGACGATCACGATTCGGTAAGCGGGCGGGCGCGCGGCCGGCACGGACTTGAAGCGACGCAGGTGTGCCGGATCCATTTGCCGGCAACAGTGCCAGGTCTGATGTGGAACCGGACCCACTTGCCGGCAACAGTGCCAGGTCTACATCCACCGTTTCTTGCCTTACAACACACTGAAAAGCTTACAGCCTCAGTGCTTTTCAGCCACATGTCATCACCAAGTTCCGATTTGAGAGCCTGACACAGCTTCTGAAGCCGTGCCAGGCTCTGTTTTTGAAATTAGAATTGTGCCGAATTGTACAAGCATACAGCTGCAGGCTTTTCAGAGGATGTATCAGCTCTTGTTTCGATTTAGGTACCGGATCCACTTGCCGGCATCTGTGCCAGCTCCGCGGCCATCCACAGCCGTACCAGCACGACATAGCGCCCTAACCCGCTCACCGCCGCGCCAGGCTGGCTGGGAAAATCAGATCCTTGATGATCGAGCGGCGGGCGATGGCAAAGCGGTTGTAGTCACCGGTGAGGATGCTGGCCAGGATCTGGAACATCCGCACGGGCAGGAAACGGGAGAAGCTGAGGCGGCGTTGGACAAAGCGAGTTTTGGCGGTGACGAGTTCGGCGCGATCCGGCAGTCCGGACTCGCGCAGGGCGGCGGCGAGGCGAGGAAAGCGCGCCAAGTCGCGTTCGAGCAGGGTGCGGGCATGGAGCTGGCTGTCGAGGAGATGCTGCCAGCGGGCATGCCAGGTGGTCTGGAGGCCGGTCTGCTGGCTCTGATGCTGGCGGTAGAGGAACGTGGCAGCAGGCAGCAGGCGCAGGGCAGGGCCGGCAAACCAGCCGATCCATTCATCATGGTAGAACTGTGCGGCGGGTACAGGCACGGTCAGGAGCCAGTCGCGCCGGACAGCCAAAGCGGCGCCAGTGACAAAGACGTGCCGGGCCAGGACGACCTCCCCCCTGCCCGCCTGGACGAGCGCCTGTTCGCGGGACGGAAAAAAGTACGAGTGCCAGAGGGTCTGGCCGGTGGGATTCATCTGGGCATCGGCGATCAGGCCATCGGATTGGATGGCCTTGGCGTGGGGATGTTCGGTGATGGCGGCCTTGAACAAAGCGACTCGCTCGGGAAGCCAGCGGTCATCCTGGTCGGCGAACAGGAGCCAGTCCATGCGGCAGGCCCGAGCACAGGCGAAGAAGTTTCCGGCGACGCCGAGCCGTTCGCCAGGAGGCAGGATGGTGATCGGCACGGGGCTCGTCTGGGCGATGGCGCGGCAGATCGCCAGGGTGTCGTCCTGGGAGCCATCGTCACGGATGACGATTTCGTCGGGCAGGACAGTCTGGTCGAGCATGCTCTGCAATTGCTCAGCGATGTAGGCGGCACCCTGGTAGGTGCAAAGGGCAACCGAGAGAGTCACCGGCCGGGCATCAATTCCGGGCACATCAGATTGTCGAGAAGGGTTTGTCATCGCGTCAGTCTCCTTCCCTTTTCAGCGGAAAAACGGCAGCAGGAAATGCTGGTACAGGCCAGTCAGATTCACCAGCAGGATCGGCAGGAAGGCCAGGCGCAGGAGGGTTTGGGGTGCGAGTGAATGGCGGACGTCTGGGCGGCGCAGGAGCAGGAGCACAGGCAGCGCCAGGGGGAACATGTACCGCGGCTGGACACCGTCAACGGCAGGGGCACCGACCGGAGTGAAACTGATGTACAGGGCCAGGTAGACGAGGACCAGGCTTGCAAGAGCAGTTGCGGCCAGATAGAGGCTTTGCGACCAGGGCAAAGCGGGCAATGACAAGCCGTCCTGGTCGCGGTCTGGCTGGTCGATCAGGGCCAGGATCACGAGCAGGGCTGCGATGGCGATGGACCAATTGGCCGAGCTGATCATCCCGGCATAGGCGTAGGATAGAATGGCGGTGTTGCCGAGCAAGAAAGTCCCGAGGTTGGCGATCAGATCACCCAGGATGATGCGGGCGGCTGCGACAGGATGGGCGAAGATGAAAGCCAGCTGACCAGCAACACTCGTGCCTGAAACACGCACATCACCGCCTGATTCAGGCTGGATCAGGCCAGGCAGGATCACCTGCGCCAAAATCAGGGCGATCAGGACCGTGAGGAACATCCAGTACAACAGGCGTTTCTTTTCGGAAGTGAATTTGATCGAGGGCATGAAATAGGCCGCTACCACCAGAGACACGTAGACTGACTTGATGCTGTTGAATGCGATCGCTGCCAGGGTCAGGAGGATCAGGCGTCCCTTGCTGAGCAGGCGGTCTGGATGGGCCCATTCTTCGAGCAGGGCGGCAAGAAACAGGAACGCCGCAGCAATGGTCACGGTGTCGTAGGTCAGTCGCGTCGCCTGGAACAGCAGGGTGGGCAGCAAGGCATAGGCGGCGAGGAGATGCTTGCCAAATGGAATGAGGCGGATTGCCCAGGCGGTCAGGAAAAGGTAAGTGATCAAGCTGAGGGCGCGGGCGAGCAGAATGGCAGTTGCGAGTGTGCCACCCAACCAGCGCGTCAGGGCAAAGGTCAGGATACCTGGTATGTAAGGGATGTGGTGGATGCCCCAGGGTTTTCCCTGCCTCGTTGGCATGGCCAAGGATGGTTCATCTCGTTTCTCCAGCCAGGCTGCTGCCTGCTGCTGGTCGAATCGAGTGTTGACGGACGGCAGGTCCAGGTCAGTCAGGCGCTGGGCGGCCGGGGTCAGCCAGGCAATGTCGGCATAGGAACGTACCAGCATTGATTTGAAATGGATCTGTTCGTCCCAGCCAAGGAGCTGCAGCGGGGACAGGATGATCATCAGGCCGCCGAGGCTGGCGCCAAGCAGGAGAAACCAGCGAGTTGGGGACAAGAAAAGTGGCATGAAGCCGCTGAGCAGCAGGCCGAGCAGGAACATCCCGACTGCCAGGAGGACGACTCGCTGCGGATGGATGGCAACCGAACGGTCGAGTATGACAGAATCCAGGACGAATCCTTTGTCTGGAACTACCAGCGTCACCTGATCGACGTCTGCTTCGACCACGGTAGCGGCCTGCTGCAGGTCGCGCGGGGCCTGGTCTGCAATCAGACGATCTGCCTCAGGCGAAAAGGCTCCGGGCTTGTCAGCCAGAGAAGTACCAGCGATGCGGATATAGATATCAGCATCGGTCGCGCTCTGGTAGGAGAGGATCACCTGGCGAATCTTGCCACCGGGAATGGCCAGCTTGATCGTGGCCTGGTCCTGGGTGGAACGCAGGCGGCCGTTTTCCAGAGCAAAGCCCTGGCTAGCTGGATACAGGGTCTCGGCGGAGAGGGTGACGGTCGGACGGCCGGCATTATCAGAACTAGATGAGTCTGTCAGGGCCAGTCGGTTAAACCAGAAGCGCTCAACGCCAAAGGCCAGCAGAATCGAGAGGGCCAGCACGATGATAATGCGCAGGATGCTCCGCCACACAGGAGTCAGTCCTCGTTGTGGCGCCGGTTTTTCAGGTGGCGGTCGATTTCACGGCTGGCCTGTTTTCTCGCCTCGTCATCCCGCTTGTCGAAATTCTTCTTGCCTTTGGCCAGGCCGATCTCGACTTTGACGCGGCCATGCTTGAAATAGAGCTTGGTCGGCACGAGCGTCAGGCCTTCGGTGCGGGTCTGGCCGTACAGGCGCAGGATTTCGCTTTTGTGCATCAGGAGGCGGCGCGTGCGCATCGGGTCCTTGTTGAAGCGGTTGCCTTGTTCGTAGGGGCTGATGTGCATGGCATAGAGCCAGAGCTCGCCATTGACGACGGCAGCATAGCTGTCGCCCATGTTGACACGGCCCTGGCGCAATGATTTGACCTCGGTGCCTGTTAGCTCGATACCGGCTTCGAGCCGTTCGAGGATGTGGTAGTCGTGGTAAGCCTTGCGGTTTTCCACGATCAGCTTGGTTCCAGAAGTTGATTTATTTCTTTCCATTTTTCACTTTACCTGTTACATGCTTTCCCAATATTCATCAATTTATACACACTATCCACAGGGTTATCCACATTCCAAGCCGACATTTTCAAAAACAAAGGGCCGTATTTCAGGCCTGAGCAGCTTCGTTTGCCTGCTTTTCCACAGAGTCACTAAATCAAAATTCACATTTTTCATACAATCTTGTCAAGCGCAATGCACAGATATGGATGTTGCGAAATTGTTTCTTTTGTGCACGATGCTGTGTTTTCTGCGTGGTTCAGGCCAGTTCGAGCGTTGCAGTGGCGTTGAGGTCGAGGTTGTCACGCCGTCCGTTCTGAAAGGCATAGAAGCCGGCGGAGGCGATCATGGCGGCGTTGTCGGTGCAAAACTCAAAGGGCGGGCAGAGAAAGTCGAGGCCAGCTGCTTGCGAACGCCGCTGCAGGGTGTCGCGCAGGCAGCGGTTGGCTGAGACACCACCGGCGACGGCGAGCCTTTTCAGGCCATGCAACTGGGCTGCGGCGATGGCATGGTCGGTCAAATAGTCGACGATGGCCTGCTGATAGCTGGCGGCAAAATCGGCCTGCGAGACGGGGCCAGTCCAGATCGCATCCGGCGCGACGTTGCCCAGTGTCTGGCCTTCAGCCTTGTCCTTGCCAGCGGCCTGGCGCAGGCGGTTGAGCTGGTTCAGGGCCGCAGTTTTGAGGCCGCTGAAGGAGAAGTCGAGGCTGTCGGGGAAATGGGTCCGCGGAAAGGTCACGGCCTGCGGGTTGCCGCCGGCTGCTGCTTTTTCCAGCAGGGGACCGCCGGGATAACCAAGTCCGAGGGCCCGGGCGATCTTGTCAAAGGCTTCACCGGCAGCGTCATCGCGCGTCCGGGCGACGACTTCGAAGCGTTCGTAGTCGTGGACGACGACGAGATGGCTGTGGGCGCCGGAGACAACGAGACAGAGAAACGGCGGTTCCCAGGTGGGATCGGCGAGGTAGTTGGCCGCGATGTGGCCGGCGATGTGATGGACCCCGACCAGTGGTTTGCCGGTGGCGGCGGACAGGCCTTTGGCGGCGGACAGGCCAACCAGCAGGGCACCGACCAGGCCTGGTCCATAGGTCACGGCAATGGCGTCGATGTCGGCGAGCGTGGCGCCGGCCTGGGCCAGGGCCTGGTCGATCACGGGCAGGATGGCTTCGACATGCATGCGCGAGGCGATTTCTGGTACAACACCGCCATACTGCTGGTGTACCGCAGCCTGGGTGGCGATGATGTTGGACCGGATCTCGCGGCCGTTGGCGACGACTGCGGCAGCAGTTTCATCGCAGGATGACTCGATGCCGAGGATCAGGCAGGGCTTTTCCATCAGAACACCAGGTGGGTCCAGCTCTGGTCGATCAGGACCAGGGTGCCGAGGACGATGACATAGGCGGCGCTGATCAAAAAGCCCTTGTCGTTGAGCTTTTTGATCATGAAATTCATCGCCAGATAACCGGAGATGGCCGCTGCGATGATGCCCAGCAGCATGTTGAGGATACCGATGTCGCCCATTACAGGAGAGTCGGCTTTGACGATGTCCACGAGGTCAAGCAGGAAGCTGCCCAGGATCGCCGGGACCGACATCAGGAACGAGAAACGGATCGCTTTTTTGCGGTTGACACCGGCCAGGAGCATGGCGGCAATCGTCGAACCGGAGCGGGAGATCGCCGGGGCGATCGCCACGGCCTGGCCGAGACCGGCATAGAGTGCTTCTTTGTATCCGACGCCTTTTTCGGTTTCTTCTTTCGGCTTTAACAGGACCATGACCAGGAGAATCACGCCGGTGGCGAGAAATTCGTAGCCGAGCGAGTTGCCGCCAAAGAGGCTTTCAATGAAATCGCCGAACAGGACGGCGGCCACGACGGCTGGCAAAGTGGCAATGATCAGGCGGATGGTCCGCTTGCCAAAGATGTCTTTGAGGATGGCCAGCAGGTCCTTGTACATGATCAGGACGACCGAGACCAGGGTCCCGACGTGCACCATGGATGTAAAAGTGAACAGGGATTGGGCATCCATGTCAAACACACGACCCAGTAGCGTCAGGTGCCCGGAGCTGCTGACGGGTAGAAATTCAGTCAAACCCTGGACCAGACCCAGGAAGATCGCCTCGATGAAATTCATGCTGCCTCCAATGTGATGCCTTGGGCATCGAAAACGGACTCAAATCAATCCGATTCTACCACATCTTCTGCGAGCCCGTGCTATAATGTCGCCATGTCTGCCAAAACCAGTGTCAAATACTATCGACCGCCAAACAAGAATACAGCCACGATCCGACGGGTGATCAGTGTGCTGGTGGTTGTTGCGCTCGTGATCGTGGCAGCCGGAGCTGCATCATTCACGGCGGCCAACCAGCTGATGCGCCAGGAGCCTGGCCAGCTGCAAAGCTTTACCAGCAATGTCATGCCGCGCTTTTCGGTGATCAGTTTCCAGTCGCTCGATGAGCAGACGACGCTGAGCGGCTGGTTTTTCCCGGCCCAGGGTGATCCGGTCAGCACGGTGATCCTGGTCCATGACAGTGGCAAGAACCGCCTGCAATTCGACATTGACATGCCACGCTTTTATGAGTTTTTCGTCACAAACCACTACAATGTGATCTCATTTGATCTGCGCCACTCCGGCAAGTCCGAGGGGCATCTGTCTGCCTACGGCTATGCCGAGTGGGAGGATGTGATTGCGGCGATCCAGTACGCGCGTCGTTTCACAACAACCAAGGATGTCCTGCTCTATGGCTTTGGCAGTGGCGTGACGGCGAGCCTGTTTGCCTGGTCGCGCCTGCCGGAACAGGTGATGACGACCGCTGCGGATGGCAGCGGGCCTGGGGCTGGAGCCGGGGGGGACACGGGCGGCGAGTCAGAGGACACTGGTCCGGCGCTTTCAGCCATTGACCGGAAAATCGCCGGGCTGGGTTTTGACCGGTCTTATGTGCGAGGGATTCTACTGGATACGCCATGCGTCCAGCCCGACAACTACATCCAGGCCGTCTACCGCAACGGCAATCTGCTCGGCCGGATTTTGCTCCAGCATACGGTGCCCTATGCCGTGCGCCTGTCAGCCAGCAGCACGAGCCAGCGCAGCTTGGTCACGATCCTGAGCCAGGTCCAGAAGCCGGTTTTCCTGGCTTACAACGATCCAGACACATTCTTCGGTTCAGCTTCGATTCTGCCCATCGTTCAGGAACGCCAGCGGCTGCATCCAGACACCACAGCCGTCTATGCCGATGCCATGCCGGGTTCGATTTCCGGATTTAAAAACAACCCCGAGGCGTATCTCGGAGCTGTCAAAGACTATCTGGCGCGATTTATCGGTTAAAGATTTTTTCGAATCCGAGTCTGGTTGCAACAGCAGGGGGCGTCTGGCACCTGCCTGTTTCAGAACATTTTCCGGCGGCTGAACCAGACGATTGTGAGGGCGATCAAGGCCAGGCAGGCGATGGTGATGGCAATGAACGGCCAGGGGTTGGCGAAAAAGGCTGCGCCGTCAAAGGGGAACGGGATGTTCTGGCCGAAAAAGCTGGTGATCGCGGTCGGGGCCGAGATGACAATGGTCATGGCGGCCATGAATTTCATGATCTGGTTGACGTTGTTGGATATGATCGAGGCGTAGGCGTCCATTGTGCCATTGATGATCGAGGTGTAGATGTTGGCCATTTCGAGGGCCTGGCGATGCTCGATGATGACATCTTCCAGCAGGTCCTCGTCTTCCTCGTACTTTTTCATCAGTTTGCTGCGCATCAGGCGTTCCAGCACAGCTTCGTTTGACTTCAGGGAGGTCGAGAAATAGATCAGGGACTTGCCCAGCTGCATCAGCTTGAACAGTTCCTTGTTGCTGACGGATTTGTTCAGCTGGCGTTCGGCAGTATCGATCGTCTTGTCGATGAAACGCAGATACTTGAGGTAGTCTTTGGCGCCAGCGAACATGATCTGGAAGGTGAAGCGGGTGCGGTAGCCGGTGATGAAATCGCGCACGCGGTTGTTGCGGAACGCGTCGAGGACGCCGTTTTCGCGCAGGGAGACGGTGATGATGCAGCGATGGGGCGCGATGACGATACCAAGCGGCATGGTTTCGTACTTGGTGTTGTTGTCTTCGCGGCGGATAAAGGGGAAGTCGACGATGATTAAAAGGCTCTGGGTGTCATCGTCGAGGTCGATACGCGGCCGTTCTTCTTCGTCCAAAGGATAGCGCAGGAATTCGGCCGGCAAGTCGACTTCCTTTTCCACGCGCATCAGCTCCGCCTCGGTTGGGGCGTAAAGATTGATCCAGCAGTCGGTCTCGATCTCGTCAATGCGTTTGAGTTCCGGCACCATCCGACCATTGATTTCTTTCAGTTCGGTTTTGTAGATTTCCAGCATTGAAAGCCCCTCCTTCCTTTGGATCTTTTTCAAAAATAAAACCTGGCAGTGTGCGGGCTGCCAGGTGGTTTTCGATCCGTGTGAGAAGCGCATGCCTGCTGGCCCATGGCCAGTCTGAGACAAAACGGCGACCCCTCCTGATCGAGCTTTGGCACTGGGTGACCTCGGCTTGCCCTCCGGACATCGCCGGAAGTTGCCAGCTGCATTAGGTTAAGCCTTAATCCGGCAAAGCCTGGTAACCCATTGGCGTCTCTCGACGTTTCCGGGCAGCAGCATCTATTCACACAGGAGCCTCACCTAACAACGGGTGCAGACGTGAATGCACGCAGTGATGGCGCGCACACTGATTCTATGCTTTGTAGAGGAGGCTGTCAATAAAGGAAAAGGGACCCGGTCCGTTATGCGGCAAATATGCAATTTGCTGCATAGCGGACCGATGAAACAGGCCGATCAAGTCTGTGCGATGAGGTCCGTTATGCAGGGATGTGAATTTTTAGCCAAAGTTGCGATTTTCGGACCCGGTCCCTTTTTCAGCCAGTGGAGCCGAAGCCGCCACCGCGGTTGTGGCCGATGGTTTCGGGGGCGGTGTGTTCGGTGAATGTGGCGTGTTCGTGGCGGGCGATGACCATCTGGGCGATGCGGTCGCCCTTCTGGATGTAGAGGGTGCCGTAGGGATTGTCCTGGGGATCGAGGAACAGGGTGGTATCGAGCAGGGGTTGGAGAGCGTCGTTTGCGAGCTGGGCTGGGTCGGTGATGCGGTCACGCAGGCGGATGGCACGGTGGGTGGTCAGGATTTCGCTGAGCAGGTCCGGATTCTGGGCGATCCGGCCAAGCAATGTGGCGGGATTGAAGGTGTTTTGCAGGATGACACCGACTTCGTTGCGGTAGTCGGCATCGATGGTGCCGGGTGAATTGGGCAGGCGGAGGTCGGTTTTCAGCGACAGGCCGCTGCGGGGACGGATCTGGGCTTCGGTGCCAGCAGGCAGGGCGATGATCAGATCGAGCGGTAGAACGACCGTTTCGCCGGGCCGGATCGCAAGGTCCCGGGTGGCAAACAGGTCACAGCCCGCGGCGTGTTTGGAAGCATAAACCGGCAGGCGGCCGTCCGGTCCAAGACGGATCGGGACCTGGATTGAATCGTCTGTGTTGATGGTTTCATGGAGTTCGATCATGGTTGGAGGGGATTCCTTTCTGTCGGGGTCGGTTTCGCGGACGTTTGGTGGGAGCTATCGCGCAGCCCTCAAATGACGCCGCGCTGGTAATGGCCGGTGGTGAGGCGTGTGTCCAGCCGGTTGGCGATTTGCTGGGCCAGGGCCAGGAAATCAGCGCTGGCCTTCTTCCCTGCTGCTGGTGAAACTGACAGCAGTTGCCGCGCTGACTCGATCAGGGCACGCCGCTCGGACGGAGTTTCATCCATGAAATAGAGACGCGAACGCCAGGACTGTGCCGGGCCGAGGATGGTTTGAAGGGTGGTGAATTCGTCGGGCACAGCGAGCAGGTCGCTACCCAGCAGGTCGGCTTGACAGGTCCGCGGGTGCGGAAGCACCAGGAAACGGGCGCCTTTGCGGTCGGTCAGCCATTCAGGCTGTCCATCATCGGGCTGGGAAGAGCGAACGCAGCGCCGGCACTGTTCCTTATTCTTGCCGATCGGGCAATAGGCCGTGCTCATCAGGCGCAGGCGTCCGTAGAGGGGTCTTTCGATCGTCAGAGCGTGGGTCTTCGGATGGGCTGAAAAGTCAGACAAGACTTCGGTTAGCTGGTCAATGTTGAGTTCCAGTGATGGACAGAGGGTCGTTGCACCACGGTCTGCCGCCTGAATCAATGCTGAAGTATTAAAAAGGTTGGCAGTCGTATCGGCGATCCAGAGACGATTTTCCTGATTCGGATCCCAATAGGCTGGCCACGCGGTACAGACACCTTCGATCGGCCACTGGGCAGCTGCTGTGAGCAATTCGGGCAAGACTGTGGCCTGTTGGCCTGTGACCAGGGGTGGCCAATGGACGACGATCCGGGCGTTGGGTTCTTTTGCGTGAATGGCTGCAGCAGCCGATACGATGCGTGCATCGTCCAGCGCGAGCAGCGGCAGGATGTAGACATCGGCGCCACAGGCGATCTCTGTTTCGTGCTCAGGCAGCTGGTGGAAAAACGCCGAAATCTCGGGCCAACGGGTGCTCTTTTCAGAATCCGTGGCGGTTGCAGGAGCTGATGTAGGCTTGGGTGGCTGAGTTCTGGCCGGAGACTGCTCTGTCACCGATATTTTACGCCGGGCTGTTTGTGCCAGCTGGTCACCAAGCTGGGCGAGGGCCTCGCGCCGTAATTGGTTGAGCTGGCTGATGGTCAGATGAATGGGGTCGGCGTGGGTGATCTCGGCGACCCGGAAAGCAGTGCCACCGGTTTTCTTCAACTGTTGTTCGGCCCGTTCCGGCTGTAAAGGCTGGACAGCTGGATCAGGGGAATATGGGACGGTGGCTGAGAAGCCGGCAAATGGTCCGGAAATAACTGCGGCGTCAAGAGATTGGGCGGTGAGCATCATGCGGATGGCGGTTTTGCGGCTGTCAGCCTGCAGTGCCTGTTGTTCGGCCCGATGGTCGCTCATGCGGTAGACCAGATCGCCGCGCTGCAGGTTGCGCAGCACATCAGGGTGGAAACCCTTGATGAGCAGGCCGTCTGGACTGGACTGGCAGGATCCGATCGGGGCACTGGCGATGGCCTGTTCAGCGGCCGGTGGCTGTGGACGGCGCACAGACAGGATGTCACCGGCAGCAAGCGGCAACGGGTGGATGGACTGGAGCCAAAGCTGCCCTTTTCCAGCCTCGATCCGGCTGATTGTGCCTGCCGGGACGCCGTGGCTGCCCGGTAATCCATGGACCATCAGATTTTGGTAGGTGTGACCGCGCCAATAATCGGTTGTAAACGAGCCGTCACGGTTAAAAGCCTGGAGCAGCCGTTCCTGGAGCGTCGCGATTTCAGAGGGCCAACGGTCAATGATAGCGCGCGCAGTCAGGCCTTCATCCAGGAGTTGAACGTAACGATCCAGAGCCAGGCGATACGTGCCTACTGCTTGACCGACATAAGCCGGACTGCGCATCCGGCCCTCGATTTTCAGGGAATGGACTCCGGACTGGACCAATTCTGGCAGATGAAGCAATAAGGCTTGGTCTTTGGGGCTATACAGGGCGCCAGACTCGCGGCCAAGCTGGTAATCGAGGCGGCAGGGCTGCGCACAGGCGCCGCGATTGCCGCTGCGACCGCCGATCAGGCTGCTCATCAGGCACTGGCCGGAAAAGCAGATGCAGAGCGCGCCGTGGATGAAGACCTCGGTTTCGAGACCTTTCTGGCGGGCCATCGCTGCCAGTCCGGCGATTTCCCGGCCACTCAGCTCGCGCGGCAACACGATGCGCTCGAGGCCCAGATCCAAGGCCAAGTCCATGTCACTGGAGCGGGCCAGGGTCATCTGGGTGCTGCCATGCAGTGGGATTTCAGGAAGTTGACGCTGCAATTCCCGGATCAGGCCTGGATCCTGGACAATGATCGCATCGATACCGGTTACGGCGGCTTCACGGGCCAGGTCGAGGGCGGCAGGCAGTTCATCGTTGCGGAGCAAGGTGTTGAGTGCGAGGTAGCCGCGGGCAGAATGTTCATGCAAAAAGCGGATCGCAGCGGGCAGTTGTTCCAGGGTCAAGTTTTTTGCCGCACTCCGGGCGCTGAAACGGTCAAGGCCGAAATAAACGGCATCGGCTCCATTTTTCACAGCGGCTTCCAGGGCTTCGACGCTGCCAGCTGGTGCTAAAAGTTCGGGTATGGGAATCAAATGTAGTCCTCCAGTCTGGACTGCTGGTAGCCTGCCAGGGTCAGAGGCACGTGTACAAGGTGAGGGCCTGCGGACTCGGAGTCAGATTCAGGGGTGGATTCGGTTTCGGGTTCCGGGATGGGTTCCGATCCGTCATCCAAGTTGTCCGTTTCGTTGTCAGTTTCGCAATCACCCCGATTGGCTGGTGCATCCGCTTTTTCCTTAGCATCGGCAGCGGCCAGAATCTGTTCAAAGCGTTTTTCATATTCGGCGATCAAGCGCTGCATGTGCAGTTGGTCCTTGCGCATGTCCCAGTTTTGCTCCCGGACGCGGTCGAGCTCGGTTTTGAGTTGCTGCGTCTGCTGGGCCAGGGAATCTTTTTCCTTTTGCAGGCTTTCGCTGTGGCGCCGAAATTTGTTGACCTCGTCCATGGCGTTGACGAGCGCCAGAATGGTGGCCATGGATTGGCTGAGATGCGGGCTGGCCAAAAGAACCTGGCGGATCATTTCGTCTGCCTGGGCAGCCATTTTGCGGATATGGGTCTCGTCCTCGGTGGCGGCCAACTGGTAAGCAACGCCGGCGATCCGGACGTTGACGCGTTTGACTGTATCTGGCACGGGTGTTTACTCCAAAACAAAGTGATAGGCGCACAGGCGCGCGATAGGCCGGGGCAAACTGGATCGGCTGGAAAAAGATCAACCGGAGCTCTGTCCAGTATAATTCACGCCAGCGCAGACGGCAACAGAAAACCAGCCTGCTTCGCTTGGGCAAAGCAGGCTGGCATGTTTATAAAAAGTCAGGATTAAGTCAGAAGACTGAAAAATGATTAGGCTCGGCTCGATGTATGAGCTTGAGCAGCTGTTCTCAGGCCATTGCGTTGAGGCGTTGTTCGAGGGCATCGAGCTGGTGGGCCAGTTCGACCGGCAGCTTTTCGCCATAGGAGGTGTAGTGGGCGCGGATCGATTCGACCTCGGCCAGCCATTCTTCCTTGTTGACCTTGAGCAGCTCGGCCATGTCGGCGGCGCTGACGTCAAGACCGTTGGTGTCGATGGCAGACTCGGTCGGCATGTAGCCGATGGCGGTCTTGACGGCTTCACCTTTGCCGGAGACGCGTTCGACGACCCACTTGAGGACGCGGCTGTTTTCGCCGAAACCGGGCCAGAGCCATTTGCCGTTCTCGTCTTTGCGGAACCAGTTGACATAGAAGATCTTGGGCAGTTTGTCTTCGGTCGACTTGGAGCCGACGTTGATCCAGTGCTGGAGGTAGTCGCAGACATGGTAGCCGCAGAAGGGCAGCATGGCAAATGGATCGCGGCGGACCTGGCCGATCTTGTCGGAGATGGCGGCGGCGGTGATTTCCGAGCCCATGATCGAGCCGAGGAAGACACCATGGTTCCAGTCAAAGCTCTCGTGGACCAGCGGAATGGTGGATTTGCGGCGGCCACCGACGAGGATCGCAGAGATCGGCACGCCGGCCGGGTCTTCCCATTCGGGGGCGATGACCGGGCACTGCTTGGCCGGAGCGGTGAAACGGGCATTGGGGTGGGCGGCCGGTTCGCCGGACGCTTTGGTCCAGTCGCGGCCCTTCCAGTCGATCAGGTGCTCCGGTGCATCGGTGCCGATGCCTTCCCACCAGACGTCACCGTCATCGGTCAGGCCGACATTGGTGAAGATGGTGTTCTTGTCGATGCTGCGCATGGCGTTGAAGTTGGAGTCATCGGAGGTACCCGGTGCAACACCGAAGAAGCCGGCTTCAGGATTGATGGCATAGAGGCGGCCGTCGGCACCGTATTTCATCCAGGCGATGTCGTCACCGATGGTTTCGACTTTCCAGCCAGGGATGGTCGGGATCAGCATGGCCAGGTTGGTTTTGCCGCAGGCGCTCGGGAAAGCACCGGCGATGTATTTGACGTCGCCTTCAGGACTGGTCAGGCGCAGAATCAGCATGTGCTCGGCGAGCCAGCCTTCATCGCGGGCCTGGACGGAAGCGATGCGCAGGGCGAAGCACTTCTTGCCAAGAAGGGCGTTGCCGCCGTAACCGGAGCCGTAGGACCAGATCAGGCGTTCTTCCGGGAAGTGGCTGATGTATTTCTGCTCGATCGGGGCACAGGGCCAGGAGACGTCCTGCTGGCCTTCGGCAAGAGGGGCTCCGATCGAATGCAGGCAAGGTACGAATTCGCCGTCGGTGCCGAGGGTGTCAAGGACCGCCTGGCCGATGCGGGTCATGATGCGCATGTTGACAACAACATAGGGGCTGTCGGTGATTTCGACGCCGATTTTGGAAATCGGGGAGCCGATCGGACCCATCGAGAAGGGGATGACATAGAGGGTGCGGCCCTTCATGCAGCCATTGTAGAGGCCTTTCATGGTTTCCTTGAGCTCGGACGGATCGATCCAGTTGTTGGTCGGACCGGCATCTTCCTGCTTGACAGAGGCGATGTAGGTGCGGTTTTCGACACGGGCAACGTCGGATGCATCACTGCGGAACAGGTAGCAGCCAGGGCGTTTGTCCTGGTTAAGCAGGGTCGCTGCACCGGTTTTGACCATCAGGTCTAACAGGCGCTGGTTTTCTTCCTCAGATCCGTCGCACCAGTAGATCGAGTCCGGTTGAGTCATTTTTGCAACTTCGTCAACCCATGCTTGCAATTTGGCGTGTTTGTTCATGACAGGGCTCCTTCCAGAAATAAATTGTTCGCCGTCCCTCCGCAATCGTTTCCGATAAAAAAGTTCTGGCTGTTCCCTCGCGTCCCGTACATTGTTCCCCCCAAGACGCTATGAAATCAATCGTATCATACGGGTTTTGAGAATTCAATAATTGAATAATAGAGTTTGGCAAGTTGCGCCGGCGTCAACGATTCAGCCCGGACAGTCCTTGCAGCGGGCAGATTCTCGATCAGATCGAGCCATGTGTCCGGCAGGATTTTGCCATGTCCAGCCAGAGTAGATCCATTGAGATTGTTGTAAAGGGTTTTACGGCGCTGATGAAAGCAAGCTTGCAGGTATTGGCCGAAGCTGGCCAGGTCTTGGGCCCTGACAAGCTGTTCGCGATGGGGCTTGAGTTGGAGAACGACCGAATCGACATGGGGCTGGGGGTAATAGCTCCCCCTCCCAACCGCCAGGACACGGCGCAGGGTGCCAATACAGGCTGCGATGATCCCTACTGGGCTGTAACCTTTGCTGCCGACAGGGGCCATGATCCGTTCCGCTGCCTCTTTCTGCATCATCAGTGTCAGACTCTGGCAAAAAGGCAATTCGGTCATGATCTTCAGCATCAGGTCGGTGGTGACATAATAGGGCAGATTGGCCACGACTTTCACCGGCCCAGTCCACTCATGGCACAGTTGCCTCAGGTCCTGCGCAAGGGCGTCACCATGGACGAGGGCAGTATTGGCAAATGGCGCAAGTGTGTGGGATAGTGCAGGCAGAACATGGCGGTCGATCTCAATGGCGACGACTCGCCCCGCATATTTTGCCAGTTCGACCGTCAGATGACCGACACCGGGTCCGATTTCTATCACCAGGTCTGCCGCTGATAGTTCAGCCAGATCGACAATACGTGAAACGACCCGTTCATCGACCAGGAAATTCTGGCCAAGGGAGCGGGTCGGCTGGATGTTGAATTGTGTCAGGAGCGCTTTGGTTTGCGCCAGATTCATGCGGCCAGGTACCTCAGGGGAAAGATAGGATGTACGCCGTGCGGTTGGCAGTGGGCAAGGCCTTGCCATTCAGGGTCTCTCCAGGATTATAGCAGACATCGAGCAGCTCATGGTTGCTGTGAACGCCATGCAGATCGGCAATAACCCCCAGGCCATAGCCCTCAATAAAAACGATCGTCCCCATTGGTAGTGTTGGGTAGACTTTTCCATCGATGCGTTTGCCATACGTGGCAACCAGTCCGCGCTGGGCTGGCACTCCTGATGCGGTGTTGTGATTGATCGCAGGCGAGTGGTCGCCCATATGCATGCAGACCTCGAGTCCATCGTAGCTGGTGATCCGGCGTTTGCTGACGGATTCGTAAGCAAAGGTCTTGCCATCGACCGTGATTGTGCCATCGCCATTGTCACTGAATGTCTCGTAATTCTGGCGGCCGTTTTCTTTGAGCAGCGACTTGATCTGGTCAAAACTATTGAGCACAGTCGACCCGACCCGGCGCCGGTCGATTGGCTTGATGACGACCTTGGTGCCGCGGCTGATCACTTCCTGGACAGGGTCTTTGATGATCTCGGTGCCGATCTGCTCGCGGCTGATGAAGACACCGTCTTCATAGATCTCTTCGAAAATCAGGTCGCGCTGGCCTTTCTCACCTGGGGTGGTTACCGCGGTTTTGCCAACTTCCAGATCTGGATTGTCGACATAGACCTTGCTGTAGGGGATCTCTTCAGTGATCCGGTACTCACGTTTGTCTACGGCGATGTAGACCAGCGTGTCGTCGGCGGGTTGTTCCACCCGGCTGCCATCGGACAGGTCAATGTCGTCATAGCCCGAGCGCGAAAGCAGGTCGATGCTGGTCAGGGGTTCGCTGACGGCTTCGACTGCCAGGCCACTCCACATCAGGGTGAATTCGGATCGGCGCGTGATCGACAACTCATAGGCTTGGCCTGGTTCGAGAGGAAGATCGGCTGGCAGGCTCATCAAGTCATGGTCACCGATCTGGACCTGGGCCTCATCGACCGCGTCCATCAGGCGGCTGGCATAGGTCATCTGTTCGACCCTGCCCTCCGGCTGTAAAATGGTGACCTGACTGGGAATTTTACTCAAATCAAGCAGGACCGTGTGCTCGAGATGGGGAATCAGCAGGGTTGCCCAAAGCATCAGGGCCATCACGAGCAAAAGCAGCAAGCGAAAGGCTGTCCGGCTGGTCCTCAGATCCATGATCCGGGCCAGGGGTACTGCTGCAAGGCGGCGAGACTGTGCCATCACGGCTGGCAGGAAACCAGTTAAAAAGGCTGGCCCTTCGGGGTGTGATCGTCTTTTCATGTTTTGCATTATGGCCTCCTCGCTGTTTTTTGTCAATTTTTGCTGTTTTTTGAGGGTCAAATTGACATCTGGCTTACGGTGAAATCGATCGCCTGATCTGCTAGAATGATGGTCATGAAGAAGCATGAATCTCAGATCCTGCCCCGCGAATTATCCCAACAAAGAAGCAGCTCCAGAAACAGGCGCAAGATCCACTGGCTGGTGCGGCTGCTGGTGGCCGTGGTCCTGGTCAGCCTTGCAGCCTTGTCGTTGCTGGCCTACTGGTCGACCTTCAATCTCGTGACCCTCTCACTGCCCACACGTGTCTATCAGTCCAGCCGCCAGGCATCGATTGATTACCAAGTGGTCTCGACGGCACCAGGAAAAACTGGCGAGTCGCTTGCTGGCGAAGGCCAGGTCTATGTCAGCGCCTTGGCTCAGGCCGTGCGCCCGGTCTTCCGATATTCCTTTGCAGCTGATTCTTCGCAATCCGTGACCGTTTCTTCGCAAGTCCTCGCCACGTTGCGCATCTGGGCCACAAAGGGCCAGGACCAGCTTTTATTTGAAGACAGCCAGATCATGGCTGCTCCGGAAGTCATGACCCTGGATGCAGCCGAGTACCAGATCGAACGCATGGCTGACATTCCCCTGCAGGATTTCAAGAACCAGTTCCAGGCATTTGCCAGTCAGACGCCCCTCGAGATCCGAGGCGAACTGGTCATCAGTCTGTTAGCCAAGACGGAATCCCTCCTGCCATCCGGCATAGTTACCCTGATCGACCAGCCTTCCCTGATCCTGCCTTTGACGAATGACACCTTCTCGATCACAGAAAAAGTGGATCTCAGGCCTGAAACAGTCTGGCGCCTGCTGCCCTATCAGATTGTCCTTCAAATCTTCCATCCGGCTGTTTTTCCGGCTGTTGCTGTCCTGTTCCTGGCTGGCCTGGTTCTCTGGCTGCGTTTGACCCAGACCTGGCGCAAAGACCCCTTTGAGAAAAAACTGGCCTGGATGAAGCGCCAGTGCCGGGGCCGTCTGATGATGATTTCGGACAAGGCCTGGGAACCGGAATGGTGCATCACAACCCAGGATTTCAAGACCATGGTGCGGACGGCCAGGAAACTCAAACATCCGGTCTTTTGTCATGTCGATCGTCAGGGGCCCTTCCCTGTCGCCTATTTCTATGTCTACTACGGTGAAAACAATTATTGCCTGACCTTCCGGCCGGAAGGTGTATCTGATACATCTTCAGACGACGATTTCGAGTTGCCTGAAAACAGGCAGTTGCCACCAATCCCGACTTTGCCAGAGATGCCTCAGCCCGTTGAAGATCCAGCTGGTGAGCCCCCGGCGGATCCGGCTTAGTTTAAACCGGCCAGCACACGGCTAAGATCATGGATATCACCGGTGACCTCGATGTCACTGAGTTTTTTCACGCGGTAAGTTGAGACGCCATTGACCGTGGCCTGGGCTCTGACTTCAGCCAGATGGGACTTGGACAGACGCTGGTGCTGCCAGCTGAGGGTCTGGCGGTCAGAAGGGATCGTCACTTCGACTTCAAAGTGGGTCGCTGGATTGGCTGAGTTCTGATTCAGGGTGTACGTCTTGCCCAGGAAAATCAGGCTGGCTGATTCTGTCGGATGGCTGAAATCAATGGCAAAGGTCACTTTCTCCAGGCCCAGGTAGCGGTGGCGGTCGCGCGATTCATTATAGTCAAAGGCCGTGTCCCTGCGGGCAAAATAATCGAGCGATCCGCTGGTATCTAGTTCTATGGTCAATGGCGCTGCTGCGCCATCGACTACTTCGATCGTCTGGCTGGCAGTCGACAGGAAGATATCGCCCATCCAGCTGACGGCCCAGGCCTGCCCTGAGACGGTCAGATTCTTGGTCACACTGGTGCCCAGGTAGGTCCGGGGAACCGGCTGGACCAGATCGATGCTCCAGGGGCCCAGGCCGCTGCCTGCTTTCCAGTCCAAGGTGTTACCTACACCACAATTGGCCAGGTCCTGCAGCGTGGCCAGGCCGCCAAACTGGTTGATCCAGCCACTGAGGCGGTAGCGCAGATCAACCGAACTGGCGCCTGCCGGTATGACAAGCGTATCACCAGCGCCGAGGGGAGACAGGATCTCCAGTCGGCTGTACAAGGCGATCTGGCCGCTGCCAGGACCGGTGAAGGTGGCATAGCGCAGCTGGTTGGTCCCAGGCAGATTGTGGCGTGTGTAGAGGGCAAATCCGAGATGCCAGGCTGGCGGCGTCAGGATGATGCTGTTGCCAGTGGTCAGACCCAGTCCGTAAAAGTCCATGCCACCATAAGTATCCCGGCGATAGGACAGCGGCGACTGGCTGACCAGGCTGCGCTGGCTCTCGGACAGACGCGCCCAGGAAATCTCGGCGGCAAGGCCCAGATCCTGTTCTTCCCAGTCCCAGGGGCTTGTATAGGTCGCACCCGTCGGTGAATCGTCAGGAAAATCGGAATTGGTCACCGGTGTTTCATCATAGGAAAAACCGAGGTAGGCGTATTCGCCATAGCGCGTATCGTACCGGTTGTCAGGAACCTGGTCAGGGGTGCCGTAAACGAGCAGTTTTTTACTGGCGTAGGTCTGGTAATTGGCGACATAGGCGTTGTAGCGGCTCGTGCTGGGGCGGCCGGTTGCCTGCAGATACGTTTCATAGGTCAGCTGGCTGACTGGCGGTTTGGGAATGCCTGTTGAGCCGGGGAAATCGAGGGCTGCAACCGGCTGGGGCAAGGCCAGGACCAGCACGACTATGGATATCGCCAGGACCAGAAGGCTGATCAAAGGATCAAGCCGGTTCAAATGTGCAGTAGGTTTCCCGACCCGCATGGTACGTCACCTCCAGTCCTTCCAGCCTGAAGCGCTCCTGCCAGTCTGCCATCTGGTGGCTGGAGGTGTTTTTCAGGCGCTCGGAAAAATCTTTCTCATAGCAGGCGAGCACAAAATCGCAGATCGCCTGTGCATGCGTGTCATCGACCAGAGTCTCCAGCCAGTAGGCCAGTTCCCGAGCCAGTTCCTCCTCATGGCAGCTGCCAGACGCAAGGACCTGTTGCCGGTTCTGCTCCTGGAACAGGCGATCCAGGAGCAGGACGGGATAAGTCGGAGATGGGGATGTGGCCCGATTGAAATAGAAACTGAAGTAACTGGTGAAAGCCCGGGCTGTCATTTCCGAGCTGGAAACCAGCAAGAATATTCGTTCGATGGCTGGATCGGGCTGGATGACATAGGCACCCCAGGGATGCTGGGTTGCAAGGTGCTCGTTACGCTGGTTGCTGAGACGTTGAAGGTCATCCCGGACGGAAGTCGAAACGGCATCTGGCTGGGGTGTCTCCTCTGGCTTCGTTTCAGCGACTAAGACAGCAGGCGGATCCGTCTCTGTCGCTCCAGCTGGCTGAGAATAATCCTGAACCTGTATGCCAGGATTTTGAGTTTGCCAACGGGTCTGGATCATGAACCAGGCAGTGGACATCAGGGCAAGGCCGATACCGGCACCGGTTGCTACCAAACGCCAGGACAAGGCAGAAAGCATCCTGTTGGTCATGGTGATTCCTCCTCTTTTGCCTTCAATCTAGCAAAAGATTGGAATGAACCCCAGCCGGTTTCGTGCGACAATTCTCGCGCTTTTGCGACAATGAAAAGGCATCCAGATGCTGGATGCCTTTGTGTGTCAGTGCTTTGGCGGTTTCCCGGTTTTCGACAAATCGAATGTCTACTGCATGGCGCAAGACTAGTTCTTGCCCTGTTGGGTGGCGGTGCCAGTGCCACCGCCAGGTCCATTCGGTTCCCCTGTGCCGCTGGTCGGGCCAGGTCCGTTCTGGGCAGCTGAACCAGTGGTCTCGCGGTTGGTTTCACGGTTGGTTTCCGTATGCTGGTAAGTTGGTTGCGAACCGTCCTGTGCGCCATCACCCGCTTTGCGCTGCATCATGAGGCCTTCCTGATTGGCGAACTGGAGGCGTTCCTGGTTGGCGAAATATTCACGGATCGATTCGGCACGGCCGAGGCCAGCTTGTTCAGAGCGCTGGTTCAGAAGCTTCAGTCCGACTCCGATGTTTTCCTGGCGAGCCTCGATGCGGTTTTGCTCGGTGGCGCGCAGCATGGCCAATTCGACGTTTTGCATGTTTTCATTGTTCTGGATGCGGTTCTGGATCCGGTTTCTGATCTGTGCCAGCAGCGGTTCGACTCCTTCGGCCGGTCCATCGGCCAGCGGGCATTCGGTGACGACGACATAATCTGCCAAATCATCTCCATCTTCAATGAAACCAGCTGCGGTGGCGAGTTCGATGATCTTCTCGACCGCTTCGTCTGAAGTCATTCCAAGTACGGAATCAAGATCGAGTTCCTCGGCATCTTCATTCAATGCTTCCACTTTGACGACTTTGTCACTGGCGGAGACGTACAGCTCAACTTCGGGGTTGATCTGGACCGTCAGGACCAGGGCGGCAGGTTCTGCGGCGAGGCTGGTGGAGCCGGCGGATTCAGTGACGCCCATTTGGGTCTGGGCGGGCGTGGTGTCAGCAGGACTGCCCGTCAGCGGGAGCAGGCCCGGCAAGGCAAGCAGTGTACCGACTGCGACAACCATAACCAAGGCTACGGCCCAGACAAGTGTTTTCTTTTTCATTTCAAATCCCTCCCTGATGGATGGCGAACCGATCCGGTCAGCGGTGGAAAACCAGATCGTCTGGCCAGCTGCATGGCTGGGCTGGCGCCGGATTTTCAGGTATTCGTGGTCTTTGGTCAAGACAACGGTGTGGCGCAGTCCCAGCGTCAGGATGAGGCCTTGGCGATCCATGGTTTTCACCTCTCTTCGTGAATCAGTCGCTTGCTAGGTTCACCATACAGTACGGCTGTGCCGTCCGGTTTGGGGACCATTTTTGCGATCAGGAGAATTTTTTCATGTGTCATGCCTGGTGCCCGCGAACTTCATCGAGCCAGGCGGCGACTTCAGAATCAGGCTGGCTGTAAACGAGTGTGGCTGCCAGCAGATAGATGCGATTGCGCTTGACCACCTTGGAACTGACTGCAAGCTTGGTGGCCACTTGCTGGACCGGCAGGCGCTTTTTCTGCCGAATCACGGCCATCAGTTCGGCATCGTTGCTTAATGCTTTGGCAATTGCCAGGACGTTTTGCCGCGTGTCCTGGTGTTTGGGGGTCGCCCGGACCAGATCCGAAAACTGGATGCCATAGGAATAGAGTTCAGAAGCCAGCCGGCGGATGTCGTCGGCCATGCTCAATTCTCGCGCCAGACGATCCACATCATCTTCAGCCAATTCCATTTCATCCAGGTTCAGGGTTCGGTTTCTATGTTCCTGCTGCCAGTAGGTCTTGAGACGGCTGGCGATCACCAGGCGGGCAAAACTCAAGAAAGATCCCTTGCCAGGAATAAAACGCTGCATGGCTTCGTAAAAAGCCGCAAGACCGAGCGACCATTCCTCGTCATTGGCCGTGTCGATGTAGCGGCCGGACAAGCTGGCGACGGTCTTGCGGATGAAAGGCTGGTAGGCCGTGATCAGGCGGTCAGCGGCTGTGGTGTCCTGAGTGCGCTGCCAGGCCGCGATTGTAGCATCCAGATCTGGTTCTGCTGTGTCGCGCTCCTGGGGCAGCTGTTTTTTCACAGGCCAGGCAAACATGGACGACGCCTCCGATCAGCGGGTGAAATAAGCAACTCCCGCTTCGAAGATCCGCTGGTCTTTGGCACCAGGGATGTTTTTTGCCAGGTAGTGGCCGAGACGTTCGGAATGGCCCATCTTGCCCAGAATCCGTCCGTCGGGGCTGGTGATGCCTTCGATGGCAGCCACCGAGCCATTGGGATTATAGGCAGTCAAGCCGGTCGGTTTGCCGGTCGGATCGACATACTGGGTGGCGATCTGGCGCTGTTCGACCAGCGTCTGGAGCACGTCCGGTGTGGCAACGAAACGGCCTTCGCCATGCGAGACCGGGATCTGGTGCAAGTCGCCGGGCTGGGTGTACATCAGCCAGGGCGAACGGTTGTCTGTGATTTTTGTTGTCACGTACTGAGAGACATGTCGGCCGATCTTGTTGAAGGTCAGGGTCGGGCTATCCGCCGTCAGCTCGACGATATCGCCATAAGGCAAAAGACCGAGCTTGACCAGGGCCTGGAAGCCATTGCAGATGCCCAGGGCCAGGCCATCGCGGACAAAGAGCAGCTGGCGGATCTGGTCGGCGATCTGGGGATTGCGCAATGTCGCGGCAATGAATTTGCCGGAGCCCTCTGGCTCGTCACCGCCGGAGAAGCCGCCGGGCAGCATAAGGATCTGGGATCGGGCGATGCCCTTTTCCATTGCGGTGAGTGTCTGGGCGATGTCGTCTGCAGTCCGATTTCGGACGACGAGGATCTCGACCTCGGCCCCGGCCTTGTGGAAGGCTTTCTGGGTGTCGTATTCGCAGTTGGTGCCCGGGAAAACCGGGATGAAGACACGTGGCTTGGCTTTGCCCTGGCTGATGTGGGCCGATGACCAGTCCACGGGAGCCAATGTGGTCAGGTCAGGATAGGTTTCTCGCTGGTCGGCCCGGGTTGCGAAGACTTTTTCCAGCTTCCCTTCCCAGGCGGCGAGGGCTTTATCAAAAGTCAGGGAAGCACCATGGTAGAGGAAAGCATCAGTCTGGGTCGAACAGCCGACGACTTCACCGCCCTGGTCGAGCAAAGCCTGCAGGGCAGAGGCGCTGGTCGGGGCGACCAGAAGCGCAGCCGGCTGGGGCCGGAACAGGTCCTCGGGTGGCAGAGTCTCGGCAAAGACAAAGCCGAGGTGCTCGCCGAAGCACATCTTGCAGACGGCAACGGCCAGACCACTGCCCTGGACCGTTGCTGCGGCGGCGATGTGGCCCTCGAGGTGCAGCTTGCGGACGAGGTCGAGGTTGGCCAGATACTCACGGGCTTCTGGCAGATAGAGCTCATCCACCGGCACTGGCAGCAGGACGAGGGTCTGGTCCGGCTTTTGCAGGCTGGCGGAAAGGACCTTGCCAGCGGATTCAACCGCCACGGCAAAGGAAACCAGAGTCGGCGGCACGTGGAGGTCCATGAAGCTGCCAGACATGCTGTCCTTGCCGCCGATGGCCGCCACACCGAAATCAAGCTGGGCCTGGAAGGCACCGAGCAATGCAGCCGTCGGTTTACCCCATTTCTGGGCCGTGGTCAGGCGTTCGAAATATTCCTGGAAGGTCAGATAGGCTTTGCGCGGATCGCCGCCGAGGGCAGTGATTTTAGCCAGGGACTGGGCAACCGCATAATAGGCGCCATGGAAGGGACTCCAGCTGGACAGGTCGGCGTCAAAGCCGAAGGTCATCAGGGTCGTGGCATCAGTCTCTCCCTCCAGGACCGGGATCAGTGCGGCCATGCCTTCCTCGGGGGTCAGCTGGCGGCGGCCGCCGAACGGCATCAGGACGGATCCGGCGCCGATCGTGCTGTCAAAGCGCTCGACCAGTCCCTTGCGGGAACAGGCATTGAGCGCGGCGAGGCGGGCGGCGAGCTGGTCGGCAAACGTCTCCGGCTCGGCCGGGTAGGCCATCTGGACTTGATAGCTGCCGGTCAGGGGCTGGTTGAAATAGGACTGGGCCATGTCAGGCAGCTCGATCGCGACTTCTGCCGCCTGGGGCGCACCATTGGTGTCGATGAAGGCCCGGGCCAGGTCGACAATCGTCCGGCCGCGCCATTGCATGACCATGCGTGGTTCCTCGGTGACCTCTGCGACGACGACGGCCTCGAGGTTTTCCTGGGCCGCCGCAGCGATCATGATGTCAGCATCGCCTGATGCCACAACAACTGCCATGCGCTCCTGTGACTCGGAAATGGCCAGCTCGGTACCATCGAGGCCTTCGTACTTGCGCGGCACGCGGTCGAGATCGATCCTGAGGCCAGCAGCCAGTTCGCCGATGGCGACAGAAACGCCGCCGGCACCAAAGTCATTGCAGCGCTTGATCAGGGTCGAGACGGAAGGATTGCGGAACAGGCGCTGGATTTTGCGTTCGGTCGGCGGGTTACCCTTCTGGACTTCGGAACCACAGGTGATGATCGATTCCTCAGTATGGGCTTTCGATGAGCCGGTCGCGCCTCCACAGCCATCACGGCCCGTGCGGCCGCCTAACAGGATGACGACATCACCGGGGGCCGGGACTTCGCGCCGGACGTTTTCGGCCGGGGCGGCGGCGATCACGGCGCCGATCTCCATGCGCTTGGCAATGTAGCCGGGGTGGTAGATCTCTTCGACCTGGCCGGTGGACAGGCCGATCTGGTTGCCATAGGAGCTGTAGCCGGCCGCCGCAGTGGTTGTGATCTTGCGCTGGGGCAGTTTGCCGGGCATCGTCTGGCTGACCGGGACGGTCGGGTCACCGCTGCCGGTGACGCGCATCGCCTGGTAGACATAGGAACGGCCGGATAGTGGATCGCGGATCGCTCCACCGAGGCAGGTTGCCGCCCCGCCGAAGGGTTCGATCTCGGTCGGGTGGTTGTGGGTTTCGTTCTTGAACATCACCAGGTAGTCCTGGTGAGCGCCATCGACCGGGATACTGACCCGGATGCTGCAGGCGTTGATTTCCTCGGACTCGTCGAGGCCCTGGAGACGTCCGTCCTGGCGCAGCTGTTTCATCGCCAGGGTGGCCAGGTCCATCAGGCAGACCGGTTTTTCGGTGATCCGGCCCTGGTAGAGGGTCTCACGCCGCTTCTGGTAATCATCGTAGACCGTCTGCAGGCGCTGCCCCATCGCCTGGTCCTGCGGGATGGCGACCGAGGTGATGCGGGTCAGGAAGGTGGTGTGGCGGCAATGGTCCGACCAGTAGGTATCGAGCACCTTGAGTTCGGTCCAGGTGGGATCACGCTGTTCCTGCTGAAACCAGCTGCGGGTGAACTGGAGATCAGCCAGTGACATGGCAAATCCGCCTGTTTTCAGCAGGTCGGCCAGGTCGTCGTCATTCATCGTGATGAACCCCTGGACGGTTTCGATGTCGGCCGGTGGTTCGAGCTGGTCTGCAAGAGTCTGCGGCAGGTCCAGGCTGGCTTCCCGGCTCTCGACCGGGTTGATCAGCCAGCGCTTGATCATTTCAACATCGTCCGCACTCAGGGTGCCGCTCAGGGCATAGACATGGGCGGTCTTGACCAGGGGGCGTTCGCCGCAGGTCATCAGCTGGATGCACTGGGCGGCTGAGTCGGCACGCTGGTCGTACTGTCCTGGCAGTGCTTCGACGGCAAATACGACGTTAAAACCGGAAAAATCCATTTGGCCGACATAGCAGTCGTCAACCGGGGGTTCGGACAGGACATGGGTCTGGGCCAGGGCGAATTCCTCGTCGGTCAGTCCAGACAAGTCATAACGGTTGAAGATCCGGACCGACTCGAGGCCTTTGATCCCCAGATTTTTCTTCAAGTCAGCCGCCAGGCCAGTGGCTTCGACATCGAAGCCCGGGCGTTTGACGACAGTGACACGGCGTACGGTTTCGTTTTTGCTCATGGTTCCACCATTTCCCTGCAAAATGCTTTGTGCGCGGACTTCCGGCTCAAGGCGGCTCGACGTGCTGTTCTGATTGCAAGAGCGCAGCCAGCAGCCGATTGGCAGCTGGCTGCGCTGTTGACCCTTTTACTGGTTGGCCAGGTCCTGGAGCAGCGTGGCGCTGCGCTTGAGGAAGGCAGCGAGTTCATCGGCAGCCAGGGAGCCATGTCCGAGTCGGGCCAGGTCATACAAATGGCTGGCCAGCTCAGCGGCGCGATCCTTCTGGGCCGGGACATCGGCCATCGCCTTGAGGCGGGCGACCAGCGGCTGGTCCTGGTTGATGACCAGGGTCTGCTCCATCGGGAACAGGCTATCCAAGTCCATTGTATCATCGCCGGAACCCATGCGCTCGAATTGCTTGCGCATTTCCTGCATGCGGCGGGCTTCTTCGGATTCGAGGATCATCGCCGGCAGGGCATCCGCGCCGAGTGCCATCAGCTTGACGTTGAGTTTTTCCTTGCCGGTCGCGGTGCGGAACAACGCTTCAACAGCTTCTTTTTGCGATTCATCACCCTGCTCGCCGCCGAGATCGGCGTCGACGCGCTTGAACTTGACGTTGTGGTTTTTGTATTCGAGGAAGGACATGAAATGGTTGTCCAGCTCATGATCCATGACCACGACGGTCAGGCCGCGGGCTTTGGCACGTTCGACATAGGCGACCTGCTTGTTGGCATCCGGGGTGTAGTGGATCGCTTCACCCAGTTCGGCCTGGGTCTTGTACGTGCCATCGACCGTCTTGTACAGGGCGATGTCCTTGACCTTGTCGTAGAATTTGTCGTCGCGCATCATGCCATAGCGAACAAAAACGCCGATATCCTGCCAGTATTTTTCAAACTGCTCGCGCTCATTCTTGTACAGGGCATTGAGCTTGTCAGCTACTTTGCGGATGATGTGGCTGGAGAGTTTGGAGACGTACTCGTCGTTTTGCAGGAAGCTTCTCGAAACATTGAGCGGCAGATCCGGGCAGTCGAGGGCACCCTTCAGGAGGAAGAGGAATTCCGGGATGATCTCCTTGATGTTGTCGGCAACAAAGACCTGGTTGTAGTAGATCTTGATCCGGCCTTCCAGGCTCTCGTAGACATTGTCGGATTTCGGGAAATACAGGATACCCTTGAGGTTGAAGGGGTAGTCGATGTTGAGATGGATCCAGAACAGCGGATCGCGGTAGTCTTTGAAGGTTTTGCGGAAAAAGACCTTGTAATCCTCGTCGCTGCAGTCCTTGGGGTCCTTGAGCCAGAGCGGCGTGGTGTCATTGACCGGTTTTTCCGGAGCCTCGTCGCGAAGTTCATCGACAATCGTCTCGTCGTCCGGGGTGACATCCTTGGCTTCATCCGACTTTTCAGCTTTGGCTTTTTCGGCCCTCTCAGCAGCAGCTTTGGCTTTGGCTGCCTCAGCGACAACGTCCTTGAGATAGATCGGGAACGGCATGAAATTGCAGTATTTCCCGAGGATTTCCTCAATTTTGGCTGTTGTGATGAAGGCCTTGCCTTCTTCGGAGAGGGTCAAGGTGATGGTGGTGCCACGGGTCGCCCGTTCGGACGGGCCCATGTCATAGGCCATGCCGTCTTCGCTCTGCCAGCTGGCGGCTTCGGCCCCGGTCTGGAAAGACAGGGTATCGATGCGGACCAGATCCGCGACCATGAACGCTGAGTAAAAACCAAGGCCGAAATGGCCGATGATGCCGGTGGTTTCCGCGCCCTTTTCCTTGTACTTCTCGACAAAGTCCATCGCGCCGGAAAAAGCGATCTGGTTGATGTAGGTTCGGATCTCTTCTGCCGTCATCCCGATGCCGTTGTCCTGGATCGCCAGGGTACCGGCTGCGCTGTCATAGATGACATCAATCCGGTAGGACTCATCCTCCGGGACTTCAGCCTCGCCGAGGATGGCCAGACGCTTGAGCTTGGCGATGGCATCGGTCGCATTGGAGACGAGTTCGCGCAGGAAAATATCCTGGTCGGAATACAGCCATTTGCGGATGATCGGGAAGATATTCTCCGTGTTGACTGATACGGTGCCATGTTCGGTTTGCATGAAAAACTCCTCCTTGTATGACAATACAATTTATTTTGCCGGTTTGTGGACCGGTTTTGGCAAGTTTACAGGGGCGTTGCGCAGGTTGTATGGATGGGCTTTGTGCGGCTGGTCAGGTCTGGTGTTTATCGAGGTAGTCGCGCACGATCTGCTGGTAGGCCTGGTTGATCTGGACAAACAGGGGGTTTGGAGCCGAGTCCAACTGGATGTCTTCAACGGCCGAAATCGGCAGCAGATCGATCGGTGATCCGGACAGGAAGGCAGCATCGGCGGCGCCACGTGCGATGTCCTGATAAGTCAGCATTTTTTCGACCAGCTGGCCACCAGCCGCAGTGATGGCTGAAGTGACATATTTTCGTGTGATCCCCCTGAGGATCCGGTCGTCGGGAGCCGTGTAAACCTCATGGTCGCGGATGAAAAAAAGGTTGGACCGGGATCCTTCGGTCAACTCACCTTTGTGGTCAGCGAGCAGCAGCTCGAACAACGGGCCATAAGGACCCCCAGCGGTAAAACGTGCGGCAACGGCTGTTTTGTAGTCGCTATTGATCACCTTGATGTTCGGATTTTCGCGCTCCCAGTTCAGGATACCGGTGGGCACCCCCTGACGCATCTGTTCGGACGAAGGATAATAGGATGGGATCTGGTGCAGGATCGTGTGCTGTTCCGTCAGGACCAGGCGCAGGTTCGATTGCTCGACCTGATTGGTTTTGATCAGGGCCAGACTGTCCTGGTAGAGATTTTCCGGGATGGCAAACTGCCCGGCAATGGACACACGCAAACGTTCCAGATGGTCCTCCCAGAACAGCGGCGTCTGTTCTTCAATGCGGATGACCTCGTAGAACATCTTTTCCTCAGTCGGCGCAAAACAAAACTGCGCTGCCGGATCAACGACCGCGACCATCTGGCCATCGACAAAAATCCAGGCGCCAGTCAGTGTATCAATCATTGGGTAAGCCATGAATAAAGCCCCCTCTGGCACAAGCCACTCCGCATCTGTCAGTCAGGTCCAGCTCGTGCAACATCTAAATGATTCAGACAGGCATGTGTGGATGCAGCCATAGTCCGAACAGACAGGTATTATACCATATGAATCCTGATTTGGTGTGACTTGTAGAACTTTAGGCTCATGGTCTTATTCCGTGCAAGCCGGATACCGCTTCTAAACCCACCAGCCAAGCCCCATTCGAGCCTTTCCAGTGGCAGGGGGGGCCATCCGGCGGCGAGTTCCGCAGCCGCGTAGCGGCGAGGATGTCTGAGCAAGCCGGATGGTCCCCCCTGCCACCCCCGCGTTGCCTCAGATAAAAAAGTTACCGAAGGCGTGATTCGTTGCCTCAATTAAAAGTTACCGAAGCATCGGGTAGTTAGATGTAAAAGGGTGCTTACTTTTGTGGTAGTTTATCAAGCTTAGTGACCAAGGCGTCAATTTGCTTTCGAAGTTGAAGGGGCGACAGATCCGCATAGAGACTTTGAAGCATATAAGCCAATTCAGATGGTGTGGATTTGTCTTCCGAAAGCTGTTGCAGAGGCGCTTTTGCTTTCCGATAGGTTTTATGAACCTTTGCGCCATCGCGATATTTGCATGCAAGCCGCATAGAAGGCTGAAAGACGTTTTGGTAGATCTCAATCAAGGGGAGTACTTGCTTGATAATGGCAAGCTGATCTTGAGTATCATAGCGGCTATAACCAAGATTTTTACGCACGACATCCCAGTTCTTTTGCTCAACAAAACAGTTATCATTGCTTTTGTTGGGCCGACTGCGCGACATTGTGATTTGATTGCTCAGGCAGAAACGGTAGACATGGTGATTGATAAAGGTGCTGTCATTATCCACATGGATGCCGCGGAGTGCAAAGGGCAAAGATTTCATCACCGTCAGGATGGCTTCTGTAAAAGCATACTCAGAACGCCCCATGAAGGCCACCAGGGCCATCCAGCCTGTGGCAATGTCGGTCATGCTCAAGACATAGACAAACTCCCCTTGCAAAGATTCTCCACAAAAGGCAACCCAGTCCATTGCAAAGTAACCTGGTTTGGTATCATTCCATTCGGCGAAAGTCTTGACCATGATTTGATGCAGAAGAATAGAACCAGGCCGGGTCGTGCAACGCCCCTTGGGCCGTACCTTGCTGCGGTCTACTCGCAGAAGCCGATCAATGGTTGCCGCACTGATTGTCAACAACAGATCTATCTGGCTATCGGTCAGATGAAGTTCGCTGGCCTGGCTCATGCGGCTGATATAAAGTGGCAAGGCCTCGTGCAACCTTTTGCCACACAAGTAGTTTGATGCTTTCCAAATTTGCCTTAAGCCCGGCAAAATCGTGTCATAACGCGACTGTTTGCGTCTTTGTCTTTTGAGGATTGGCTTGTCTCTGGCAGCCTTGTTCAACGCTCGAATGGCAGCCTTCCGGCTATATCCCGTTGATAATATCAGCGCATTAATCGTTTCTGCCTTTTCACGCCTGGAAAGTGTGTGATACTTCAAGCGAAGTTGATTGAGTAATTCCTCACGCGCTTCACGATTGAGAATCTTATCCATACAACATGGCACCCCCGTCTCGGCGTCATGGTACGGTAACAGTCTTATCTGAGGCAACGTATCTATTTCGGTAACCTTTTTGATGAGGCAATGCGGGGGGTTGCATAGGTCCGTCTCGCGTGATATTCTGTGACCATAAGCACATGCTTATTTTATAAGCTATGATTAAGGAGCGATCATGACGAATCGCGAAGAAGAATTGCTTGCACTCATCCGCAAGAATCCTGCGATCTCTCAGAATGAGCTCGCAGCAGCACTTGGCATCACGCGATCTTCGGTTGCGGTCCACATCACCAACCTGATGAAAAAGGGATTGATCCTGGGCAAAGGCTACATCCTCAAGCAAGAGGATTATGTCTGTGTGCTGGGTGGTTCCAATATCGACATCAGCGGCTTTCCTGACCGGAAACTGGTCCCTCGGGATTCCAATCCCGGCAGGGTCAAGATCAGCCTGGGTGGCGTCGGTCGCAATATTGCCGAGAATCTTGTCCACCTCGGCATACCTACCAAGCTGATCAGTGCCGTCGGGGATGATGTTTACGGTCACAAGATCGTGGACCATGCCAGTGCCATAGGCCTGGATATCAGGCATGCCCTGATATCCAGTGGTCGCTCCACTTCAACCTACCTGGCCATTCTCGACGAAACTGGCGACATGAATGTGGCCATTTCCCACATGGACATTTTCGAAGATCTCTCGATTGATTTCATCCAGACCAAGCGCCAGATCATCGAAGATTCAAAAATCTGCGTCATCGATACCAATATCCCGAACGAGACGATCAGTTATGTCGTGGACAATTTTAAAAACACAGAATTCGTCCTGGACACAGTCTCAACCACCAAAGCCATGAAGATCAAGGATAAAATTGGCGCCTTCCACACGATCAAGCCGAACAAGATCGAAGCCGAGCTGCTTTCCGGTCTGGAGATCAAAACTGAACAGGATCTGGTCCGGGTGTCTGATTTTTTCCTGGAAAAGGGTGTCCGGCAAGTCTTCATCACGATGGCCGAAGCAGGTGTTTTCTACAGCGATGGTTCTGAGTACGCTTGGATCCCCAGCCCCAAAGTCACTGTCGTCAATGCGACCGGAGCCGGTGATGCCTTTGTCTCGGCCCTGGTGTATGCCCGCTTCAACCAGTTCGGCATAGCTGAGTCTGCCAGGTTTGCGATGTCTGCATCCATTCTGGCGTTGAAGCATCAGGAAACCATCAATCCAGGCATGTCCAGCGACAATGTCCTGCTCACCTTGAAAGAGTTCGGACTAGACAAGTAAAATCAGCGATCTGGAGCTCATGAAATCAGACGTTCGTCATAAAAAATCATAGGAGAAAAAGCATGTACGACAAATACCTTGAAATCCATCCCGAGGTCGAGAAAGCACTGGCGCATGGCAGACCGGTGGTTGCCCTGGAATCAACAATCATCTCCCATGGCATGCCCTATCCGAAAAACGTCGAGACTGCCCTGGCGGTGGAACAGATTGTCCGTGACAATGGCGCAATCCCGGCGACCATCGCCATCATCAAAGGCAAGCTCAAGGTCGGACTGACCCGGGAAGAAATCGAATACCTCGGTTCCAGCCACGATGTCATCAAGGCCAGCCGCCGCGACATCCCCTTCATCCTGGCCAAAGGCCTGGACGGAGCCACAACCGTCGCTTCCACCATGATCATCGCCAATCTGGCTGGTATCCGGGTCTTTGCGACGGGCGGCATCGGTGGTGTCCACAGAGGCGCCCAGACCACACTGGACATTTCTGCCGACCTGCAGGAACTGGCTCACACCAATGTGACTGTGGTCTGCGCCGGTGCCAAATCTATTCTCGATATTGGCCTGACACTCGAGTACTTGGAAACCCAAGGTGTTCCGGTCGTTGGTTTTGGCACCAGCGAGCTGCCTGCCTTCTACACATCCAAAAGTGGATTTGCTGTCGATTATCAAGTCGACACGGCCAGTGAAATGGCAGCTGCCATGAAAGCCAAATGGGATCTTGGTCTCAATGGCGGCATTGTCGTAGCCAATCCCATTCCTGCAGACTACGAAATGGATCCAGCTGTCATCAATGGCGCCATCGAACAGGCCGTCAGGGAAGCTGAGGAGCAGGGCATCAAGGGCAAGGACAGCACCCCGTTCCTGCTCGCCCGGGTCAAGGAACTGACCGGCGGCGCCAGCCTCGAATCCAACATCCAGCTTGTCTTCAACAACGTCAAAGTCGGCGCCCAGATCGCTGTCGAATACAGCAAGGTCTGAATTCCCTTCCCTGCCCTGCCCTGTCCCGTCCTGTCCGGTCCAGACCACCTGCCCCGCCATCTGGATCACCGCCACAGCTATTTGTCACGAAAAGAGGCTGTCATGATTCTTTAAGAGATTCATGACAGCCATTTTCTTTGTGACAGTTAGCAAGGTGTGTTTATCCAGTCAGGGGAAGCTGGAAACGCAGATCCTCAGATGTGCTTTTCGAGGGCTGCTGCGAGCTCGGAGTAGGGACGGGCGCCAATCAGACGCTCGACAACCTGGCCATTTTTCAGGATGTAGAGGGTCGGGATGCTCATGACACGGAACTTCTCAGCGAGTTCGGTCTGCTCATCGACATTGACCTTACCGATGACGGCGCGGCCAGCATATTCCTGAGCAAGTTTGTCAACAGTCGGAGCGACCATGCGGCACGGTCCGCACCAGACAGCCCAGAAATCGAGCAACACGGGCTTGTCGCTTTTCATGACGACTTCGTCAAAATTACTAGCCTGAACGGTAACAGTCATTGGGTTCCTCCTCAAAAGCCGGTGTGTGGTGTTAGGTATCCCGGCGTTGCTTGTTTGTCTCGATAGTAGAGCATGCCCATAATTTCTACAGTAACTGAAGTTACATGCCTTCCGGGAGCCTGGCTCAGTGCTCGGCGTGGATCGAATCCAGGTCGAACGGTGTCTCCTGGTAGACGTAATAGTTGAGCCAATTGGCAAAGAGCAAATAGGCTGAACTGCGCCAGCGCATGATCGGCGGCCGGGCTGGATCGTCGTTCTGGAAATAGTTCCTCGGTGGGTCGATCGGCAGACCGCGGCTCACATCACGGTCGTATTCGGATTTCAGGGTCATGGGGTCATATTCGACATGGCCGGTCAGGAAGATCTGCCGCCCGCTCATGTCCGAGACGGCGTAGACACCGGATTCTTCTGATTCGGACAGGATGCGCAGGTCGCTGACCTTTTCGAGGTCACTGCGGCGGATTTCGGTGTGGCGGGAGTGCGGGACATAGAAAATGTCATCCAGGCCACGGAACAGTTTGACTGGGCGTGTCCAGCTGCGGCTGTGGGGAAAAATACCGAACATTTTGGCAGGCAAGTCATATTTGGGGATCCCGTAATGATAGTACAGGCCAGCCTGGGCCCCCCAGCAGATGTGCATGGTCGAGTAGACATGAGACTTGCTCCACTCCATGATTTCACACAGTTCCGGCCAATAGGCGACATCCTCAAAAGGCATCTGCTCAACGGGCGCGCCGGTGATGATCATGCCATCATAATGGCGGTGGCGGACCTGGTCAAACGTTTCATAGAACTTGATCAGGTGGTCCGTAGACGTGTTTTTCGGGCTATAACTGGCGGTGTAGAGGAAATCAACATCGATCTGGAGCGGGGTGTTGCTCAAGAGCCGCAACAGCTGGGTTTCGGTGACGACTTTGGTGGGCATCAGGTTGAGGAGGAGGATTCTCAGGGGGCGGATGTCCTGGCTGTACGCGCGGTCATCACGCATGACAAAGACGCTCTCCTGTTCGAGAATCTCTGCTGCCGGCAGGTCATTGGGGATCTTGATCGGCATGGCGTACCTCCATCGATGATCACATCCAGATCATGGGGCCAAACGGCCTGACTACTGTCTGTAAAAATAGTAGCCAACCCGCTGGTCTTGTCAAGCAGGTCAGATGAATTCGTGCAGGATGGACTGGTCCGGAATCTCGAAATGGTCGACCATCGGGATATGTTCACAGGCTGCAACAAGATGGCGTGCTTCTGCGACAGCTGAATCAAGGTCCGCGTAGCCCAGGGCATTGGTCGGTCTGATGTAGATCGAAGCTGGCAAGGTTTCATCTTCATATTCCTGCAAGGAACTGAGAATGTGATGGTAGGCCTTGGGGGCGACAATGCAGAATTCGTAATCCAGGCACGAATTGATGTAGACATCAGCCTGTTTCAGGTACTGTGGAAAGAATTGCTGCTCAGTCTGGTCGATCATCGGCCAGTAGTCGATGGTCGACAGGGCGGTCGAGCCGCGATGGACCACGTCGCGGCTGATGCGGCGCAACATGCGCAAGTCACGCGATCCCAGCAGCTGGCGCCCATCCAGCAGGGAGCACCAAGGCATGATGAACACCCCCAGCCAGGCCTGACGCGGCAAATGGCCGACGATGGAATCATGCAGGCCATGCAGGCCTTCGACAATCAGGAGATCACCGGTCCCGAGTGTCAGCTCATTTTCCACGGGCATCGAACGTGTCCGGGTGACAAAGTCAAACCGGGGCAGGATGATGGTCTTGCCTTGCAGCAAATCCGCCAGCTGGCTGGCCATCAGGTCGGTCTCGAGTGTGTCGAGGCTTTCGAAATCCGGCCGACCCCAGGCATCGTAGCGCACACTGTCTACCTTGTAGTAGTCATCCAGGGAGACAACCCTGGCCAGTCGTCCCGAATCCCGGACCGCCTCGGCCAGGCGGCGGCTGAAAGTCGTTTTGCCTGAAGAAGTCGGACCGGATACAAAGACAGCCTGGATCGCCAGATCCTCAGTCACGCGGCGGACCACCTTGGCCAGCTGCTTTTGAAAGCGCTCTTCAGAATGCAAGATGAAATCCCTGAACCGGGAAACACCAAGAGATTCTTCCAGATCCTCAATGCTGAGAATCCTCATGTGCACCAATTGCGCCATCCAAGTCGCCTCCAGTCCAGCGATATCGTCAAAAATCCGGTTATTCCAGCGTGTGGAACACTTTTTCCTATGGTATCATCAACGTTGATGTTTTGTCTGCAAGCCCGGTGACGCAGAAATAGGTCGACTCAGAGGAGTTTGGGATATGATCGGATCAGGTACACTTGTCAATATGGCTGCAATCGTAGCAGGTGCCGGGCTGGGCTTATTAGCCCGGGGCGGCTTGCCGGAAAGGATCCGGCGCACCACACTGCAGGGGATCGGCCTGGCCGTGCTTTTTGTCGGTGTCAGCGGGACCCTGGTCCAGATGTTCAAGGTGGAGGGTGACATCCTGACCAGCACGCAGGGCATGCTGATGATCCTGTCCCTGGTCATCGGCAGCCTGGTCGGCGCGGCTCTCAATCTCGAACAGCGCCTGGAAAACCTGGGCGGTCTGTTGCAGCGCCTTTTCCGGGCCAATGGCCAGAACTCGACGTTTGTCGAAGGTTTTGTCTCGGCCACCATCCTTTATTGTGTCGGGGCCATGGCCATCCTCGGCGCCCTGGAGGACGGCCTGACCGGTAATGCCACGACCCTGTATGCCAAGTCCATCCTCGACGGAACGGTCGCGATCTTCTTCACGGCCACCCTCGGCAGCGGCGTCTTTTTGTCTGCGTTGTCCGTAGGTTTGTACCAGGGTGCCATCACCCTGATGGCGCAGTCCTTGCAGCCCTACATGAGTGATATCCTGGTCGGCCAGCTGTCCTTGGTCGGATCGGTCCTGATCGCCGGTATCGGCTTGAATTTCCTGCTCGAGAAGAAAATCGCCATCGGCAATTTGCTTCCGGCGGTGTTTGTCCCAGTCCTCTTTGCAGTTTTTCAGTCGATCTGGCCATTTTAAGCCAATTTTTGCTGGATTTTTGCCAGTTTTTGTTGACGGATTTTCAGGATCAGTTCAAAATAATCAATCAAGACTTGGCCTTGCCGGTCCAAGTCTTTTTTGTCACAACACCACTTTCCAGTTTCAATTCTCACCCAATTTTTTAGAGGAGAACTGTTATGCGTCACGCAAAGAAAATGATCGCCCTTGTTCTGATCACCGTCTTGTCCCTGAGTCTTCTGGCTGGCTGCGCCAAGAAGGAAAGTAATCAATTCAAAGTCGGTCTGGAATGCAACTACGCCCCCTTCAACTGGACTCAAACGGACACCAGTCATGGCGCAGTCTCGATCAGCAACAGCCCGAGCGAATATGCCGGTGGCTATGATGTCGAGGTGGCCCGGAAGATCGCGGCCAAGCTTGGCAAAGAGCTCGTCATTGTCAAAACCGAATGGGACGGTCTGATTCCAGCCCTGACCTCCGGCAAGATCGACGCCATCATCGCCGGCATGTCACCGACTGAGGAACGCAAAGCCACGGTCGATTTTTCTGACTCTTACTATCGTTCCGACCTGGTCATTGTTGTTAAGAAAGATAGCCCTTTTGCCGCTGCAAAGTCACTGGCCGACCTGAACGGCGCTAAAATCACCGCCCAGCTCAACACCTTCCATTATGAAGTGGTCGACCAGATCGCTGGCGTTGACAAGCAGACCGCCATGGACAATTTCCCGGCCATGATCGTCGCCGTTGCATCGGGCAAGATCGACGGCTACGTCTCGGAAAAGCCCGGCGCCATCTCAGCTGTCGCAGCCAATCCAGATCTGACCTATGTCGAATTTGCCGCTGGCCAGGGCTTTAGCTATGCCGATGAAAATGTCGCGGTCGCGGTTGCGGTCAAAAAGGGCAGTGCTGACCTGGTCAAGACAATCAACGAAGCCCTGGCCGAAATTGGGCAGGACCAGCGGGACACGATGATGGAAACCGCCATCAAGACCCAGCCGGTCGCCCAGTAAGCACCATGGGATTCTCAGCCACAGGATTCGTATTGGCCACCTTGCCGGAAAATTTCTGGGGCTGGGTCCTGTTTGTCATCCGGCAATACGGCCCGCTCTTTCTGACCGGTGCCAGAAACACGTTGCTGATTGCCATCACAGGCACAGCTGCCGGCTTTTTGATCGGGCTGCTGGTGGCCATCGTGCGCACCATCCCGCTCAAACCCTCCACACCTCTAACCGTCCGCGGGCTGGTCAGATTTGCCCAGTTCCTCCTGACTGTCTACATCGAGGTCTTCCGCGGCACCCCAATGATTGTCCAGGCCATGGTCCTCTACTATGGCTCTTCACAGCTCCTGGGCTGGGATCTTTCCGCCATTCTGGCCGGCATCCTGATCGTCTCGATCAATACCGGTGCCTACATGGCCGAAATCATCCGCGGCGGCATCGATTCGATCGACCGCGGCCAGACCGAAGCTGCCCAGGCGATCGGCATGAACCATATCAAGACCATGGTCTACGTGATCCTGCCGCAGGCGATCCGCAACATCCTGCCAGCGACCGGCAATGAGCTGGTTGTCAACATCAAGGACACCTCCGTGCTCAATGTCATATCCGTCACGGAACTCTTCTTCATGAGCAAATCTGCGGCCGGCACCTACATGCGCTATTTTGAAGTGTTTTTTGTCACCAGTGTGATCTACCTGATCCTGACTTTCACCGTCACACGCCTGCTCCGCCTTTTGGAGAAAAAGCTCGACGGACCGGACAATTACACCATCATGGGCTCGCAGACCACGCCGGATGGCATGATCCATGTCCACCATGGCGATGGCAACCTGGCCATCCGCGGAAAGTGGGGGGGACAAGCATGAATCACGCACCCGCTGCCACCCCGCTTACAGGTGACGCTGGCAACATCATCGAAGTCGTCCACCTGGGCAAAACGTTTGGCACCAATCCCGTGTTGCGCGACATTGATTTCAAAGTCCAGAAAGGCGAAGTCGTCTCGATCATCGGCTCCTCTGGCTCCGGCAAGTCGACTCTGCTGCGCTGCATCAATCTCCTTGAGACACCCACCTCCGGCGACATCCTGCACCATGGCGAGAGCATCCTGCGCGGCAGTCACCGGGTGTCGGACTACCGTACCCATGTCGGCATGGTTTTCCAGCAGTTCAATCTGTTCAACAACATGAATGTGCTCGACAACTGCCTGGTGGGCCAGATCCGCGTGCTGGGCCGCAAACCGGATGAAGCACGCCAGAAAGCCCTGGCCTATCTGGAAAAGGTTGGCATGGCCCAGTTCATGAATGCCAAGCCGCGCCAGCTTTCCGGTGGCCAGAAACAGCGGGCTGCCATTGCCCGTGCCCTGGCCATGGAGCCGGAAATCCTGCTCTTTGACGAACCGACCTCAGCCCTCGATCCCGAAATGGTCGGTGAAGTGCTCAAGGTCATGCGCGACCTGGCCAATTCCGGCCTGACCATGCTCGTCGTCACGCATGAAATGCAGTTTGCCCGTGAAGTCAGCAACCGGGTCGTCTTCATGGACAAGGGCGTCATCGTCGAGGATGACAGCCCCGATGTTATTTTCAATGCACCACGCCAGGAACGGACCCGGATCTTCCTTGACCGGATCCTGGAGCGCAACTGACCTGCGAAAGATTCGCAAGGAGTCTGTCCCATGACCAGTGACCAACCACAAACCAATGACAGCACCGCCCAGGAAGCAGCCATCTGCCCCTGGGCGGTTTCGGATCCACTTTACCGCCAGTACCACGATCTCGAATGGGGGCAACCCCTGCACGATGACCGGGCCCTGTTCGAGCTTTTGATCCTCGAAGGCATGCAAGCTGGCCTGAGCTGGCTGACTGTCCTGCGCAAACGGGAAAATTTCCGCCGCGCATTTTCCGGATTCGACCCCAACCAGGTTGCTGGATTTGACGAGGAAAAAGTGGCCGCGCTGCTGGGCGATCCCGGGATCATCCGCAACCGCCTGAAAATCCGGGCCGCAATCCTCAACGCCCAGGCATTTTTAAAGCTCCAGGCCGAATGGGGCAGTTTTGATGCTTATTTATGGTCATTTGTGGGCGGCCAGCCGGTCATCAACGCACCAGCTTCCCTGGCCGACGTACCGGCCCGGACTGAACTGTCCGATCGCCTGAGCAAGGATCTCACCCGCCGCGGCTTCAAATTTGTCGGCTCGACGATCTGCTATGCCTTCCTGCAGGCTGCCGGTCTGGTCAACGACCATCTGGTCAGCTGTCCGGGTCATCACGGATGAAGAAGCGGCCGCAAGTCTGGGCCCATCGCGGTGCCAGTGGCGAGGCACCGGAAAATTCCCTGGCGGCTTTTGCACGGGCGATCGAAATCGGTGCCGACGGGATCGAACTCGATGTCCAGCGCACTGCAGATGGCATCCTGGTGGTCACCCACGATGAAACAACCGGCCGCCTGGCCGGCCAGCCGGGACAGATTGCCCAGCGGACACTTAGCCAGCTGCGCCAGCTCAATTTCGCCGCACCTTGGCCAGATCAGCCTGCGGTCATCCTGCCCACACTGGATGAGGTCCTTGATTTATGCCGCAACACCCGTCTTCGGATCAATATCGAGTTGAAAAACAGTGAAGTCCCTTACCGGGGCATGGAAAAGCAAGTGGTTGACTGCGTCTTAGCATCCGGTCTGCAGGACCAAGTGATTTATTCCAGTTTCAATCCCATGAGTCTCTGGCGATTGCGCTGGATCGCACCGGATGCTCAAAAGGGCTACCTTTACAGCAACATCAGGCCCCGACCCTGGCTGGCAACTGACCTGACCGGTGCCACTGCACTCCATCCATCTGTGCCCAACCTTGACGTACCCAGTTTAGTTGAAAAAGCCCACGATCGGGGTTTGGCTGTCCATATCTGGACGGTCGATGAGCCCCGGCAGTGGGAGCTATGCCGTCAGCTGGCAGTTGATGCGATCATCACCAACCAGCCCCGGGAGGCGCTGGCGTATTTCACTCCGTAACAACCCCGGTCCCTGCGCCTGCCAGAGCTGCTTTTTTCCAGCGGCCACTGAGGTAGAAAGGCAAGACGGCCAGAAGGCCAACCAGCCAGCCGGCACCGTAGCTGAAGAACATGGTGTCACGGCCAAACCAGTGGACGAACAGGTAGGCAAACGGGACACGCACGAGCCACAGGGACAGGAGTGTGGCGATCAGGGGGATGAAGGTGCTGCCAGCCCCGCGCATGGCACCATTCAGGACAAACAGGATCGCGAGCAGGAAATAGAACGGAACCACAGTGACCAGATAGACCTGGCCGGCTTCGATGACGGCCGGACTGGTGGTGAACAGCTCAAGCAAGGTGCCTGAAAACAAAAGCAGCAGGACACAGATCACCAGGCTCAGACCGACAGACAGTTTGAGCGTCGCATGGATACCCGATTTCACCCGGTCCCAGCGCCCGGCGCCGACGTTCTGGCCGACATAGGTCGTGATCGCATTGGAGAATGTCATCATCGGCAGGAAAGCGAAGGCATCGATTTTGTTGGCGGCATTGAATCCGGCCATGAAATCCGACTGGAAGCTGTTGATCAGAGCCTGGAGCACGATGGCTCCGATAGCAAATGACATATTCTGCAGGCTGACCGGCAGGCCAATGCGCAAGCTGTCAGAGAGCAGCCGCCGGTCGAAGACCAGGTTCTTCAAGTTGATGTTGATGTGCGGATTGACCTTGTTGATGTGGAGAATCCCATACACAAACGAGAACCCCTGGGCGATGACGGTTGCCCAGGCCACACCAGCCACACCCCAACCAAAAACAACGACAAAGAGCAAGTCGAGCACGATGTTGATGGCCGTGGCGATGCCAACATAGATCAGAGGCGAACGGCTGTCGCCCAGTCCCTGCAGGATGCCGCCATTGACATTGAAACCGAAAACCGCCAAGGTGCCGATGAAAGTAATCTGCATGTAAGTCGTTGCCAGGTCGATCGTGTCTGGCGGCGTCTGGATCAGGAGCAAAATCGGCCGGCTGACCAGGAGTCCGATGCCTCCGATCACGACAGCCATGACAAACATGGCCACATACAGCGTGTCTACGGTACGCCGGACACCATCCAGGTCGCCTGCACCGAAATATTGGGCAATGATGACACTCGCACCCATGCCCAGCCCAATGAACAGGGAAATAATCATGAAAACGATCGGAAAGGTCGTCCCGACCGCAGCCAGCGCTTCAGTGCCGACAAAGCGGCCGACGACCGCACTGTCGACCATGTTGTAAAGCTGCTGGAGCAGATTGCCCAGGAGCATCGGAATGGAAAAGCGCACCAGCAGACGGTAGGGGCTACCCTCCATCATGTTGAGCGCAGCATGATCAGACATCAAGGACCTCCTCGAAACGTTCACCCGGTTGACTTGCACAGCGGATCTGCCCAGTATACCCCGGCAAATCCTGTCTGACCAGCCCGGCGAACCGCGCGTAGAGGCTTTCAAACGTATGGCCATGCATCGGAAAAGCAACCTGCGGCTGCAGGATATCCAATACAGTCAGGGCACCTTCGGTTACTGGGGGTTCCTGCCAGCCATCACTGGTGCAGACCGGAATGAACGCGACATCCACCTGTTGCCTGGTCTCGGCCAGAAACCGGCGGATATCGTCCATGGACCGGGCATGGCGACTCGTATAGACTGGTTCATCTGTCCAGCACGCCAGATCACCGCCGTGGTAGATCGTCAGCTCGGGAAACTGTACCAAAAGGGCTACACCCTGGTCGGTCGAGGCAAATGATCTGAGTCTGGCATCTCCAATTTCGCGAACCTCATCAGGACGGACCAGGAGCGTTCGCTCTGGCGGGCCAGGGACGGCTGGATCCTGGTCCGTAGGATCCAGGCCCAGGACAAAGACATGGCCCTGACCGGTCAAGTGCGCCAGCCACTGGTGCAGGCCCGGATGATAGTGGTCGCGATGCCGGTGGGAGGCAAAGACGAAAACCGGCTTGCCGCTCTGACCCAGCCAGTCCGGTTGCTGTGAGTGAATGCCCAGGCAGCCTGCAGCAAGCGAACCAGCAGCAGTTTCATCGCGGGCCGGCAAGACTCCATAATCCAGAACGAGGAATCGCCTGGCTGTTTCGACCAGCCAGGCGCTGTGGGCAAGATAGTGGACAGTCAGCCGGGTATCCGAAAGCATCCGGTCTCTAGCGATGGGCATGTCAAGCCTTTCAGGTCTCTTTGACAAATAACATGGCCGGATAGAAAAAGTACCGCATCTGGCCATTGTCATTGGTCAGCTCGATGGAGTTGAACACGATGACCGCCTCAAAACCAGGGACTGAGAGTTCGTAAGTCATATCATCGAGGGAGGCAGCGGTTTGCTTGCCACCCGAGCTCAATGGGTATTTGGCAACCAGGTCTTCGGCGTACTCGGCCAAGGTCTGGTCAACCAGTACCTGGTCTGCGAGCATGATCTTGATCACGGGCAAGTTATTGTTGCTCTTGACTGACCAATTGATGGTGTACTGACCTTTCTGGCCAGCCAAAGTGACTGGGATCGGGGCGACTCCGTAGTCAAATTGGTTTTGCAGGCTGATCGCCCATTGATAGCCTTCGATCGGGATGACACCCTCGGGCAAGGTCAGGAAAGTCGTCGAGTAGTTGAATGGCATGCCGGGGTCATAGTCAGCCCAGACCTGTTCAAAACCCAGGATGGATCTGAAGTTCTCCGTATTGCGCAGAGCAGGATCGAACCACTCCGGCAGTCTGGCATCTTCCGCATAGGCCAGGTACAGGACCGCATCCGTGATCGCTTCCCGGGTAGCCCGGTCTGGTTCTGTGGTGGCAGGCTGGATCTTGTCATCTGCCAGCATCCCCTGAGCTGCCAGGAGATTCTCTAGGCGGCTGGCCTGGGCAGTCACCGGCAAGGCATGGTAGCCGAGGCCCGGCAAAACTGAAATCACCGCCACCAGGCAGATCAGGACCACGATCGGCACATGGGCCCTGGCTTTCCTGACAATCAGGAGCACGGCCGCGACGAGTGCGATCAACCAGATCAGGGCAAAGGAATATTCGGTCATTTTCAGGCCAGCCTGGCGCAGGCGTGCGACCAGTGCCCAGGCTTCAAAGACCAGGATCACCAGCGCGGCAATCGGATAGACACGCCGGTAGAAGCGAGCCAGGCCCGTTTCATACGCAGTCACCATGATGTGGAGCCAGATGCCACCGATGGTGTAGGCTGTGGCGATGCTGGCCAGCTGGGAGAACTGGGGCCAGTTTCCGGTGATCACCACGCGTCCGGCCCAGATCAGCAAGACAGCCGTCAGAGCCAGGGCAATCGGAATCACAATGTATCCGAACAGGATTTCGATGAAACGCGGTTGCTTCTGGGCTGTTTCACGTCGTTCATCAACCACGCCTTTACGGAAATCCGGGAAATACCCCACAAACAGGGTAAAAGCCAGGACCCCGGACAAGGTGGCAATGTGCATGAAGACTTTTTCGCTCAGGTCACGGTAAATCAGGGCTTTGATCGCGCCCGCCACACCAGATGTGCCGCCCATGATGACCAGCCCATAGATCAGGGCAATGAAAAAGGCCTTGTGGGTCATGAAAAAGGCGCGGGCAAAGTCGGACTGGCCGGGTGGATAGGCAGATAGGACGATGAACGCAAACAGGCTGACCAGAATGGCCACGCCGACTCGAGACAAAGCCAGCCCAGTGACAAGGTCTGACGGCAGATACAGCGCCAGAAAGGTCACAGCTAAGGCTACAGCACCGAGCAAGTTGGCGAAAAGAAACGCCTGGCGCTGGTTGAACCGGCTCTGGACGCCTGTGATGGCGGCCATGCTCAGGACACCGGACAACGCCAGGGCCCACTGCAAGCTGGTGATGATCTCCTGATACGCATCCTGGATCGGATAGTCGAGCTGGATCCGGACCATGGTCACGGCAGCAAATGCCAGCGCACTGGCGATCGTCGCCGGGAACGTCTGGAAAGCCCGGGCTGCGCCTTTGAAAATCTGGACAATCGACCGGGTAAAAGTATTCATGCCGGTTCCCCCCTGTCTTGTAAAAAAGCTGCAGCGTCCGGCAACTCTGCCGGGGCTACAGCTCTATTATAGGGGATGTTGCACGGTAAAAGACAAGGCTTGGGGGTTACGCGTTCATGACGATTCAGTCTGGTTTTCCTCGAGGTCAAAATCCCATTGCCCGAGCGGATTGGTGAAGGTTCTGGCCCGGACACCATAGACATAGGCGATATGTCCCTCGTGCAGGACTTCTATGGGATCGCCATCGGCGACCATGCGGCCTTCGTGCATCAGGCAGACACGGCTGCAGATCCGTGCAGCAGCCCGCAGGTCATGCAACACTAGGATCACCAGTTTGCCGGCATCGGCCATCTGGCGGGCCAGGTGCAACAGCTGGCTGGCATGGCGAATGTCCTGGCTGGCAGTCATTTCATCGAGCAGCACGATCGGCGTATCCTGGGCCAGGAGCCGTGCGATCATCACCCGCTGACGTTCGCCACCTGACAAGGTCGTGACAAATTGATCCGCTTCAGCCTCACACTCCGCCTGGATCATGCAAGCCTGGGCCACAGCCTGATCTTCATCCGTCCAGGCCGCGAGACTGGACGCGTAAGGGTGGCGGCCCATCAGGACGATTTCTTTGGCCTTGAAATCAAAGGGCACTACCGTATCCTGCGGCAAAAAAGACAGCTGACGGGCCAGCTGGCGCGGCTTGAAATGGTGCAGGGGCTTGCCCTGGATCCGGACTTCTCCAGCCGTTGGTTTGACCAGGCCGGCCAGCACACGGAGGAAAGTCGATTTACCGACGCCATTGGGTCCGCAAATACCGATGATTTCGCCCGGCCGGGCAGAAAAGCTGATTTGGTCCAGGATCGTGCGCGGCTGAGGCAGTCGAACCTCGAAGGTGATCCCCTGGCACTCCAGGATCGGCTCTGGCATGCGGTCCACCTCTTTAAGCGTGCGTCCGCAGCGAGCGGATCAAAAGGATCATGAAATACGGCGCTCCAACCAGTGCAGTGGTGACACCGACCGACAGTTCGATCCCGCGCGGCATCGCTACCAGCCTTGTCGCCAGATCACACAACAGGAGGAAAATCGCCCCGCCAAAGGCAGAGGCCATTAGCAGGCGGCGATGGGAAGGACCGACGAGCAGGCGCATGATGTGCGGCACGATCAGGCCGACAAAGCCGATCGGTCCCGTGACTGAGACTATGATCGCCGTCAGAAGCGAGGCGAGCAAGACGGTCAGGATGCGTGTTCTTCTGGCAGCGACACCCAGCGTCCGGGCGGTCTCGTCGCCGAGCAGCAGGATATCCAGGTCACGGCCGCGCAGGAACAGCAAGGTTCCAGCCAGAAGAACCGGAACAGCCATCAGCTGGACATGCTCCCAGCGCCGGTTGGAAAGGCCGCCCAGGGTCCAGAAAATGTAGCTGGACACCTGATATTCACTGGCCAGGACCAGCAGCAGGGATGTCAGGGCTGAGAAAAAGGCCGCCACGGCCATGCCGGCCAGGATCAGGACCGTCGTCTGGCCCGAACTGCCAGAAAACGATGACAAGCCAAGGATGATCAGGACGGCAGCCAGTGCACCGGCAAAAGCGAAGGCCGGCAGTGCCAGGAAGGTATAGGTGCCAAAGGCAATGGCGATGAGTGCCCCCAGGCTCGCACCAGCAGAGACGCCCAGGATGCCTGGTTCGGCCAGGGGATTGCGGAACAGGCCCTGCATCGCAGTGCCGGCCAGCGCCAGCCCGGCTCCGGCGAAAATCGCGGCAAAGACACGCGGCAGGCGGATCAGGACGATCAGGATCTGGCTGGTCTGGTCCGCCGGCTGTCCCACCGCCAGGCCAAGTGCCTGGGCCATGCTCTTCACGATGGTCAGGGGCGGGACATAGACCGTGCCCAATGCGACTGAAAGGATGGTAGTCGCCAGCAAAGCAACCAGCCCGGCCACCGCGAGGTGGCCGAGCTTCCAGTTTTTCAGGGATTTGCGGGGCGACAGCTTACTGGACAAGGTCCGGATACGCTGCCTGGGCCAGCAACTCCACAGCCACAGCCATGTAGTGCGAGGTCGAACTGCGGTACTTGTCCGGAATGGCCAGGATCTTGCCATTCTGGACCGCAGGCAGGGTCTGCAGAATCGGATCCAGCATCATGGCAGATTTCAGCATCTCGCCGCTATCCTCCACCGCTTTGAAATTTTCGTCGAAGGTCGAGGAAGGGATGACCAGCAATTGCGGCTGCCATTCACCGACGACCTTCTCTTTGGCAACCGGGCTATAGTTTGCCACATTGCAGACATTGACGGTGCCAGCTGCCTCGGCAATGGCGTGGAACGGAGATCCAACTCCGTAGGCAGCGAGCATATTGGCGCTGTTACCGGTTGGATCATAATAGTCTTCATAGAACATGACCGTGACCCGTTCATCGGCAGGAACGGAGGCGACCTTGCTGGCGACGGTTTCCAGAGTCTGGTTCATTTCAGCGACTATGGCCTGGCCACGTTCGACTTCACCAGTAGCCTGGGCCAGGGTCAGGATCGCATCGGCAATCATGGTGAAATTGGTGGGTGATTCCATTTGGACGACGGGGATGCCTGCTTCAGTCAGAGTCTTGCTCAGGGAACCATCCGGATTGGAGAAGGTATCGATGATGACGAGGTCGGGATTGAGGGCCACAATGGATTCCGGAGATGAAATATCGACTCGGTTCTTGACTGCAGCAGCCTTGTCAGCGGTCATGGACAGGACCGGGTCATCACCCCAGGCAGACAGGGCCGTGATCCGGCTGGCATCGACCAGGTCAAGGAGCATTTCGCCCGCCCAGACAGTGGTTGAAATGATCGACTGGGGCGCGGCTGCCAATGTAACTTTGGTGCCTGTGGCATCGACCAGTTCAACCGGGAAGCCGGTGGTCGCTTCTGTTGTGGTCGTTGCAGCCGCAGTGGTTTCGGCTGCGGTTGCAGCGGTGGTGGCAGATGTCGCTGCGGTTGACTGGCATGCAGTCAGCGGCAAAAGTAGCAGAGCTGACAAAGCCAGGACGAGGATCAAGAGGGCTTTTTGCTTGAGCATGTGTCTGGTTCTCCTCCATGTATCTGAACCCAGGGCTAGATTTCCATGCCCGGTTCGATTTAAGTCTAGCGGGACTTGGATACCGGAGCAAGGAAAGCTCTGGTCAACTTTTTGCACTTTCTTGCGTTTCACTGCATCACTTTATCACGCTAAACTATTGCTCTCACGACGCGTTTCTTCTACAATGCAAGGGATTGAAATGTTGATTTTAACCCATTTTTTCACATGACAGGAGGAGAAACGTGAACAAACGCATTTTCTTGACTTTGATTTCCCTTATCCTGGTCCTGGCCGTGCTCACCACCGGCTGTGCCAAGGCTGCCAGCGGTGACCAGTCGCTGAAAAAGGTCCAGGATGCCAAAACCCTGGTGCTGGGTCTGGACGACGCCTTCCCGCCCATGGGCTATCGGAATGAATCCAATGAAATTGTCGGTTTTGATGTCGATGTCGCCAAGGAAGTCGCCAAACGCATGGGTGTTGAACTCAAGCTCCAGCCAATCGACTGGTCCCAGAAATTCAACGAACTCAACGCCGGCACCATTGACTGCATCTGGAATGGCTACACTATCACCGATGAACGCCTCAAGGAAACCAATGTGACCGAGGCCTACATGAAGAACCGCCAGATCGTCATCGTACTGGCTGATTCACCCGTCCAGTCCCTGGCCGACCTTGCTGGCAAAAAACTGGCTTTGCAGGCTGAGTCCAGTGCAGCTGAAGCGCTCGCATCCAAGCCCGATTTCAAGTCCTCCCTGGGTGAAGTCATCGAGCTCAAGGACAATGTCACCGCTCTGCTCGATCTCAAAGCCAGCGGCAGTGATGCCCTGCTCGTCGATGAAATTGTCGCCGGCTACTACATCGCCCGCGAAGGCAAGCAATACCGCATCCTCGATGAAGCCCTCGCCGAAGAAGAATACGGCGTCGGTTTCCGCAAAGCCGACCAGGCCCTGCGCGACGAAGTCCAGAAACAGCTCGAAGCCATGGCCAAAGATGGTACCCTGGCCAAGATTTCGACGGAATGGTTCAGCAAAGACATCACCACCATCGGCAAGTAATCGTCGCTGGTTTTCAAGCCGCAGCCTGAGAATCACAGTCACAAGTCACACACACGGGCGGACAGGCTTTTCAACTGTCCGCCCACTTTTTCTTCCAGCCTCATCCACGCCTGTTCCCGGTTTTCACGAAGGAGATGCTCGCATGGTCACATTCCAGATTCTCCCCTACCTGCTCGAAGGCACCTGGCGTGCCCTGCAGATTTTTGTCCTGACCCTTGTCTTCTCCATTCCACTCGGCATTGTGGTCGCCCGGTTGCGCCAGTCCACCGTGCGGATCATCCAGCTGCCCGTCCGGTTCTATCTCCTGATAATGCGCGGTACGCCTCTGATCCTGCAGCTGATCTTTTTCATGTATTTCCCGCCTTTTGTCCTCGGCATCCCGATCGGACGCTTTTCTGCCGTCATCCTGGCTTTCAGCCTCAATTACGCCGCCTATTTTGCAGAAATTTTCCGGGGCGGGCTCGAATCGATCCCGCGCGGCCAATTCGAGGCTGGCCATGTCCTGGGCTTCACCAGCGGCCAGACCTTCACCCGCATCGTCCTGCCCCAGGTCATCAAGCGCATCCTCCCGCCCTCGGCCAGTGAGGCCATGACTCTGGTCAAGGACACCGCCCTGGCCCAGATCATCGGTGTGGCCGAACTGTTCCGTGCCGCCCAGAATTCGACCTCCCGCCTGGTTTCGATTGAGCCGATCATCGCTGCCGGTGCGATCTACCTGATCCTGAACAGCCTCGTCGCCCTGGTTTTCTCCCGTTTTGAGAAGAAGCTGAGCTACTATCGCCACTGATGCGGCATCTGACAAAGGAGATCCGGCCATGCCTTCCGATATAGTCCTCTCTGTAGAAAATCTCGCCAAAAAATTCGGTACTCTCGAGGTCCTCAAATCGATCCACCTCACCGTACACCGCGGCGAAGTCGTTGTCATCATCGGTCCTTCGGGATCTGGCAAATCGACCCTCTTGCGCCTGATCAACCAGCTCGAGCAGGCGGACAGCGGCAACATCACGGTCGGTGGCCAGGTCCTGTGCAAAAACGATCCTCACGGTCGTTCCATCTACGCAGCCAAACCGGACCTGAAAACGATCCAGCTCAAGATCGGCCTGGTGTTCCAGAGTTTCAATCTCTTTCCCCATTTCACGATCGAGCGCAACATCACCGAGGCACCCGTCCACGTCCTCGGCCAGCAGGTAACTGAAGCCAAAGCCAAAGCTGCAGCCTTGCTCCAGAAACTCGGACTGGCCGAAAAAGCCCAGAACTATCCCTTCCAGCTCTCCGGTGGCCAGCAGCAGCGCGCTGCCATCGCCCGGGCCCTCGCCCTCGAGCCGGAGGTCCTCTTCTTTGACGAACCGACCTCAGCCCTCGATCCGGAACTGACCGGCGAAGTCCTCAAGGTCATCCGCCAGCTTGCCGCCGAGCACATGACCATGGTCGTGGTCACCCACGAAATGGCCTTTGCCCGCGAACTTGCTGACCGGATCATTTTCATGGACCAGGGCGTGATCATCGAGGAAGGCACGCCCGAGCAGGTCTTCAACTCCACCCACGAACGGACCCGCCAGTTCCTCAGGCACTACAGTGAGTGAGTGCGGGAACCAGCGGTTCCCAGAGGATGCAATCAGCCCACAGCAAAACGGCCCCGGGACACCACACCCGAGGCCGTTTCGTTTGGAGGAGAAAGTATGAAAGAAGGAGGTTCGTCGCTCTTGCTCTTGCTCTGAATTCAGTTTAGCAATTAAGTTTTAAGAATATAAATCGCAAATGTGAATAACTGTGAACATTAATCATTTGTTTCGTCACATTTGATGATTTCACCGTTCAGCTAGCCGAGCGAACCTCCAGGATGGGCTCTGGATTCGGACAGGATCAGCTGAGAACCTGGATGGCAGAACCATCCTCGAGGGCTGATTGGCTTTTCGGTTGCTCGATCAGGAAACCGCCCTCAGGCGTCACAATCTTGACGAACAAGCCACTGCGCGAAGCAGAAAAATCGGCTGCGTCTGCACCTATGATGGCAGCACGCTGGTCGGCATAACGGTCGAAAATGGCGACGGCCTCCTCTGCCGTAATGGCAGCCGGCAGTGCCAGTTCGAGGCGCTGGTTGGCAACTCCGTGGATGACAACGGTTTTGTCAACATCCGTGATGGCCGGGCTGATCTGGGGGATCGCAGCCATCAGCTGGGCCCGGACATCGTTGCGTTTCATGATCGGCGGTGCAGAGAGTGCGACGATGATGGCCAGAGCCAGGACAGCCGCCCCGGTCAACAGCAGGCGCATCTTGACCGTCAGGCGCAAGTCCGGGATCTTGATGTCGCTTTTGGGCACATAGGTGGGCTGGGCTGGTTTGGTTTCGACTTTCGCCTTCTGCTTCTTCGTCGTTTCCACCTGGGTGGCGCGAGCTGCAAACTGGGCGTTGTTCAGCTGCGGATTGAGATTGGGCCCTTCGTATTTGGGCTGGGGCAGATTGGGAAAGGTCACACCGGTCGAATCAGCGGCTATGGAATAGGCGACTTCGCTGTCGAACACGGCGTCACAAAACAGGCAGTGGCCCTGCGTATTCTTGTCATCCAGCTGCAGCAGCGAGCCACAATTGGGGCATCTTCCTTCTTTGAGCGTCATGGCGTACCTCTTTCGCTAGTCATGGTATCACGGCAGCGGATGATTCAAAACCGCGCCGGCCTTGGGATCTATGGACATTATGCTATTATAGGGTCAAAGAGACTGGACCGCAAGGAGCGCAGAACACCCGTGACACACGAGCCAACCAGGCTGCACGATGATGCCTATTTCATGCAGGCAGCCCTGAAAGAAGCGCACAAGGCGGAGCTGATCGGCGAGGTGCCGATTGGAGCAGTCATCGTGCACGAGGGCCGGATCATCGCCCGCGGTCATAACAGGCGCGAGACCTTGCAGGATGTCACCTTGCACGCGGAGCTGGTCGCGATCCGCCAGGCGTGCCGGCGCCTGAAGTCTTGGCGGCTCGATGGCTGCGATCTCTACGTCACGCTCGAACCGTGTGTCATGTGTGCTGGAGCCATTGTCCAGGCCCGCATCCGCACCGTTTATTATGGCGCCACCGATCCGAAGGCCGGAGCCGTCGGTTCGATCATCAATATTTTCGATTTGAAGCACAACCATCGTGTCGCCTGGCAAGGCCTGCTCCTGCAGGAGTCCTGCAGCCAGATCCTCAAGGACTTTTTTGCCCATCGCCGTGCAGCTGACAAAGCGGCCGGCAGCCGGGCCACACGGCGCGCGACCGCCCAGGCCGAGCAGGCCAGACGGCAAAGGCTACCCGCCGACCCGACGAATCCTGACAACCGGGGCTAATCTTTCAGCTTCTCGCAACAGATAAAAATCGGAGCACAATTGGTGGCATTGGCCATCTCGATTTTTTGCACGGCAAACTGCCGGACCGGAATCGTCCTGATGTAGTCCAGAACGGCCTGGTACTCTTCAAAGCCGCTGTCCCCTCCATAATAGAGGCAGATCAGAACCGCGCCACCCGTACGAAGAAGAGCCAGTGCCTGGTCTAAGGCGGGCAAAGTCGTCTCAGCCCGGGTCCCGATGGCATGATCACCGCGTGGCAGATAGCCCAGGTTGAACAGGACACAGCGTACGCCCGGTTTTACACGTTCCAGCATCTGGTCGTGGCTGGCGACATGGAGCTGGCAGCGCTCGAGCAATCCCGCTTTTTGCAGGCGGTCTGTCGTCCGTGCGATGGCTTCTGCCTGGATATCAAACCCGATCACATGGCCGTCCGGCCCGGCCAGGCCGGCCAGAAATTCCGTGTCGCCACCATTGCCACAGGTGGCATCGATCACTGTGTCGCCTGGCAGGATCAGAAGGCGGGCATACTGATGTGACAGCGCCAGCGCATTGAGCACCAGTGGCCGGTCGCAGCGTGTCGCATTCGATTCCGATTGCGGTATCATCATGTTTCCTTCTCCTGGGCTGGGCAGGCAAAAATCTGGCGGCTTGGCACATGGACGATGAGGCGCTCGGCCACAAAAAGCCCGGTGCCAGCCATGATCGCCTGAGCATAATAATCCAGCTGGCGGCCATAGCGTTCACAGAGCTGCTGCTGGATCTGGCCCGGCTGGCCTGAGATGCGGTCTGTTTTATAATCAACCAGGATGGCCTGGCCGTTTTCCTGGAACCAGCAGTCGATGATGCCCTGGACCAGTGCCCGGTCGTCAGGTGCAAAGGCCGTTTCATCCGGCCAGACAGAACGCGCAGGCACAGCCAGGGTGAATGGCATTTCACGGTACAGCTGGTGGCGGTCTTTCTCAGCAGTCGCCATCCGGCCAGCCAGGTCCGATCTAACAAAGGCCAGGATCGCGTCCAGCCAGCCAGTCAGGGCAGCCGTCTCGTCAGGCGACACAACCTGGTCTTGCTCCAGATGCCGCAGCTGTCGCTCCAGTTCGGTACGGCTTGCTTCGCTCCGGGCCCGTGGCAGGTCCAGATAACGCAGGAACAGATGCAGCGCTGTACCCAGCCGTGCTCCCTGGACAGGTACCTGGCTGATCTCAGTCAGGACTGACAGGTCATGCAGGTCCAGATTGATCCCCAGCGCAGGATTTTGTCCCGGCAGTACGATTGTCTGCTCCTCCCCGAAAAGGGATTCATCCTGTTCGCGGCGTTTGAGTTCACTGACTGATAATTTGACCGGGCTTATTGCAGCACTGTAAAACGGGTAATCCAGGCTGATCCGGTGGATGGCCTTCTGGATTTCAGCCTCAGGGACAGGTTCCGCTGCCAGAAAGGTACGCACAGCGTGCGGAAGATCCATGATACCGGCTGGACTTGCATCATAAACCGACTCTCGTTCATGGAGCGCCTCCTGGCCGGAGGAATCATGCTCAGGGACCAGATAATCCTGCACATCCAAGAACCGCACAGCCCAGACCCCTTGGGTCGGCTCGGGAAGCCCGGGAGTGATGGGTGTTCCGATCTCAGTTTCAGTCTCAGGTTCGCTCTCCGGCTGCCCCGCTGCTTTGCCAGCAAGGCAGCTCCAGTCGATGTCCGGGTGACGGGCCAGGGCCATGAGCAGCCAGTCCAGGTAGCTACGTCCGGACAAGACGAGGTGGGCAGGCAGGATCGGTTCAGGCCAGGCCAGGGCCTGGTCGAAACGTGCCAGCAAGGCTTTCTGGCTGCCTTTGGGCAGCATGGCGACAAGGATCAGGCGGTCGCGGGCCCGGGTCATGGCGACATACAGCAGGCGGAGCTCTTCGGCCAGCGTCTGGGCCTTGTGTTCAGCCAGCATGGCCAGTTTCAGATGCGTGGTCCGGCGCAGATGGGCACTGGGATCGACCCAGTCAAATCCGACGCCCAGGCTTTCACTGACCATCAGGATGTCCTGCTGGTCTTTTGGCGTGATGTTCCCTGATAGTCCAACCACAAACACGACCGGGAATTCCAGGCCTTTGCTGCTATGGATGGTCATGACCCGGACCGCATTCTGTTCTGATTCGGCCAGCTCATAGGGTGCCTGGCCAAGGCCTCTTTGTTCAAGGCTTTCCATATGGCGGACCAGGTCGAACAGTCCACGGCCGCGGTTCGTTTCAAATTGATGCACCCAACCGACAAAAGCCCGGACCTCCCGCAATCGCTCGGCCCCATTTTCATGGGCAGCCACCTGATGGAAAAACCCGGTTGTCTCCAGCAGCCACTCGAGCCATTCGCCAGTTTTGCGGAATTTTTCCCGGTCGCGCCATCGTTCCAGCTCCTGGAGAAAAACGTTCAGTCGCGTTTTGAGGACAGGATCAGGTCCATGCGCTGAATACCAGTCGACTGCCTCGTGGAAAAACCGGCAGGGAGCCTGTGCCTGCTGGACCGACACCCGGATGGCCAGCAGTTCGCGCGGTGTGAAAGCAGAGCCTAGCAGGCCAGATTTGAGGACGGCTGCCAGCGGGATGTCCTGGCGCGGATTATCCATGGTCATCAGCAGAGCCTTGAGCAGGCGCAAGTCCGGGTGATCAAACAGGGCTCGGCCGGTGTCCTCGATGACAGCAATGGCGCGATCGCGCAGGGCCGCAGCATGGAGCCGGACGATCGCCCGCGTGCGCGCCAGGATGACGATGTCGCGCGGTTCCACAGCCTGCTCCGCCATCAGCTGGACGATCCGCTGGCTGACCACCCGCGCCTCACGTTCGTACAGGCCAAGCTCGGCTGCATCCAGTCCATCGGGCTCGAGATCTGCAGCACCTTCGGCTGTTGATCCGTTCAAGGGAGTACCGTCACGCTGTAAAGAAACATCTTCTCCCAACCCGGAAGGCCCTGCCTCGAGGACCTCCCCCTGCTGCACCAGGCAGAGTTCGACCGGTACCGTTCCAAGATCATCACGGTGTGGTACGAGTCCATGACCATCCGAATAATCTATCTCTCCTGCCTCGGGCGACATCAGCTGGGCAAAGACTTCATTAACTGCGCCAAGCACGCCAGGGACACTGCGGAAGTTCCGGTTGAGTGTGATGAGACTGCCCGTGCCAGCCTGACGGTACCGGTCAAAGCGGCTGATGAAAATGCCAGGGCGGGCATGGCGGAAGCGGTAGATGCTCTGCTTGACGTCACCGACCATGAACACATTGTCCCGGGCGATGGCCTGCAGGATGGCCTCCTGGATGCTGCTTGTATCCTGGTATTCATCAATGTAGATCTCCTGGCAGCGCTGGTGGTAATAATCAGCAGCCTCTGGCTGGCGCAGGATGCCCAGGGCCAGATGCTCAAAATCTCCAAAATCGACCAGCCGCTGCTCGCGCTTGCGTTCACGGTAGCGTTCATCGAGCTCCAGGACCAGATCAAACAACTGTCCAATGGCGGGCAACATGGAACGGATCTCCTGCTCAATCTGATTGGTGGTGCGATTGAACAGGCAGATGGTGTCAAACAGGAAGTGCTGGCGATAGGTGTCCGTCCGGCACTGTCCGGTCAGGCAGTGGATCGATTCTGCCAGATTCTGGCGCAGGAGCTCGAGAATCCTCGCCTTGCCGGGATCCTTGCCCCCCGCGCGGGGCAGGTCGAGGTCATCCAGTTCCCGGGCCAGTACGACCAGTTCATCCCAGTCCGGCTGATCGTGTGCAAGTTTGGCCGCAATCTGCAAAAGACCCGCATCGATCCGCCGGAACTGGTCATGATAGGCCTGGTTGCGCACCGGATCCTTGATCAGGGACACGCCGCTGGCAAGGAGCTCGCGCAATTCCGGCAAAGACTGGACTGCCTGGCCCAGCAGCACACGCACCTGTGCCATCAGGACTGCAGCATGGCGGCTGGCAGAAAAATCGCGGGAAGCCTCTGCCAGGTCCTGTTGATACCTCGCCATCTCAGACCGGTAATCCGGCAGGCTGCGCACATACTGGTAGAGTCGGATCACCTGCTGGCGCAGTGGTTCGTCACTACGGCTGTTGCTGTAGCTGTCGACGAGATGATAGAACGCCTCTTGCCAGGCAGGCGCTTCACCTTCTGGCGCCAAATCGATGGTTTCATACCGATGGTTCAGGACATCGTCGAGGGTTTCCCTGAGCAGCAAGTCTGCCACCTGCGGATCCGGGACCGAAAAGCCCGGTTCGACCTGGAGCTGGCCCGCGCCATCGACGGCGAGATGGCTGAAATTGCGGATCACCGTCAGACAGAACGCATGGATCGTTGAAATGGCAGCGCTGGACAGCAGCGTCTGCTGGCGGCCCAGATAGCGCCGTTTCTGGAGATCCGTCTGGGAAGCCCGGGCCTGCTCGAGCTTGGCAGCGATCTTTTCTTTCATCTGGCGCGCAGCAGCTTCCGTAAAGGTCATGACCAGCACAGACTGGATGTCCAGCTCACCCCGGACAATCCGCTGCACAATCCGTTCCGTCATGACGGCAGTCTTGCCCGAACCGGCAGCAGCCGATACCAGCAAATCGGACACAGGGGCCTGGACAACTGCTTGTTGGTCTTCAGTCAGCTGCATGTCCACCTCCAGCATCGTCCGGGTACTGCTTAGCCAGGCGAGCCATGAAATCCTCTTTGCTGCTCAGTCTGGCCTGATCGTTCGTCTTGGCGCGTCCCAGCGGTGCAAATCGCTGGCAAGGATCCTTTTTCTGGTCAAAACCGCAGACACTCTGGAAAGCACACCAGACACAGGGCAGGTCTGATTTGGGGAGCTGGCTCGGCTGGGCCGAAAACTCACCCCGGACCATACCGGTTGCCCAGTGCCGGATCTTTTCCTGCACATGGGCCTGGAGACGGATGAGCTGGTCTGCCGGCAGATCCAGGCTTTGCAGCGCGAAACGCCGGTCCAGTTCACGGATGACATCACCAGGGTCCAGCTGTTCTTCAGGTGACTGGCGCACAATCGGCTGGTCAAACCGGAAGTAGCAGGCATCAGCTGCCAGCTGCTCTGGATGGCTCTGCTGGAAAGCAGCCAGATAAGCAGGCAATTGCAGGTGCAGGCCGTGATACAGGGCATCGTACTCGATCTTCTGGTTGCCAGATTTGTAATCGATGATGCGAAACTGGCGCTGCCCGTCGCTCTCCTGCCAGTCGACTCGGTCGACTTTGCCATTGAGCTGGATGGAACGGCCATTTGGGAGATCCAGGCTGAGAGCATTGCCGCGGCCAGGCTCGAACACCCACTCAAACAAAGCCGGAGTGAAACGCTCACTGAGCAGCTGGCGCAGCAGGGCAGCAAGTGACGTGCGAGCGACACCCTCGAGGCGACGCCCCACCGAAGCCCGAAGCCCGGGCGCAAAAAACAGGCCCACGCGTTTATCCCCGCGCAATTCCGCCATGATCTGGCGCAGGGCGCCATCAAGGCCGCCCGCAAGCCATGCCTCGATCCGTTCTTTCCTGGCCGGCTCATCAGGCAGGCTTTTCAACTCTTGTTGCAGCACATTCAGGCTTCTTTCCGCCAGGGCATGCAGGAAGATCCCACTGTCGGTCGCCTGTGGTTCGTAAATATCCCGTTCACGCAACATCATTCCATGCGCCGCCAGATGGGAAAAAGGACAGGCGGCGTATTTTTCCAACTGGGAGACACTCAGTTGCAAGGTGGACCCAAAGCGTGCCTCAACCAGCTGTGGTTCGATCTGGAGCTGGCGTGCATCCGGCTGACCCAGGCGAGCCAATGCCAGGTCCAGGGGGTATCCCAGTTGATGCAAAGCCCATACCAGAGGCCGATAGGGTGCCAGGGTATGGGGCCATGTGGCCAGCGACTGGTGCATCAGGAGGATCAAGGTATTTTGCGCCATCTCAGGTGAATATAGGCGGACATCCGCCGCGTCCATCTGATCAGACAGCAGAAGCGGTGTCAGACCGCTCCACTCGCGCAGGCGCTGGATATAAGGCGAAGGGTCCTGGGTCGGGGCCATGATGACCAGATGGTCCGTTGGCAAGGTCAACAGTCCGAATATCAGGGCTGCATCAGCAAAAACCTGGTCGCGGGCATGACTGGGCAGAACTTGTCCCAGCAGATTGGACAGATTCTGCCGGTCACTGTCCTTGAGCAGACCTTCCGGGGGAGTCCCCGGGGGGAAAACACTGGCACGGGCATTGTACAGAAACAAGATCCGGCCACTGCGCTGTCGTGCATGGGCCAGATTGCCAATCGCAACCTGGTCGAGCGCCGTCGGCAGGACGCCACTGTCGGCATTGTCCAGCCCCGCTGCAATCAGGTCCCGGAACGTTTTCAGATCCATGGGCGCCTGGCCGGCAAACCGGACCAGCTGGGCCAGGACATCGACCAGGGCATTCCAGGATTTGGCGATGGCCAGGGCACCTTCGCTGTCATTTTCCTGGTGCAGGCGCAAGACCAGCTGGGACGTGCGTTGTTTCAGGTCTGTCGCCTCGAGATAGCCAGTCAGGGCCGATACCCGTTCCAGGCCTGACTGGGCCATTCGCATCTGGTCTGTCAAATCGCGAACCGGCAGCAAGATCGTCTGGCGGAAAATATCCACAACCGGAGGTTCCTCGGTCTGAGGCTCGAGCAATCGCTCGAGATGGAACAGGCCCCGGGCCAGGACATGGTTTTCAAATTCATCCACTTGCCTCTGGTCTTCCATCAAAAGCCCGGCCCGCAAGGCACGCATGACCGGGAGACGGCCAAAGCCCTGGCTGGACAGGTCGAGCACGGCCAGGATGGTGCGCATCAGGGCCGTTCCGGCCAGCGACCGGACCTGGTCGAGGAACAATGGGATTTTGCCGGCAGTGAACGCAGCCTTGAGGCGTGGCAGATCCTGGGCCGGATCGCAGACCGCGACAACCAGGTCGCGGTAGCGGTAGCCTTCTTCCCTGACCAGACGGCGGATTTCTCCGGCTAGCCAGGTCGCCTGGTCATCAGGCTGGGCGGCGAGGACCACTCTGAGAAAAGCTTTTCCTGTCGAACCGGGCGCTGCATGGGGATCAACCGTTTCTGCCGACTGCCCTGTCTGGCTGGCCAGAGGATTTGAGCTGGCGGAACCGGCTGGTGCTGTCCAATCGGCAGGCGCCCCCAGGTAATGGGCCAGGCTGGCGACGTCAGATCCCCAATCCGGTTCGATCCGGACCGCGCGTCCAGTCCGGTAGCGCTGCTGCAGCTGGTACGCGGTGCGCCGTCCGGGCAGGAACAGATCCGGACCCTGCTCGACCGCCCACTCATCGGCAGGAATACAATCACTGAGCACCGTGATGGTGACCTGTTCGCAAAGCCGGACCAGCTGGTCCAGGACTGCCGCTTCCTGCGGTGTGAAATTTCGCAGTTCACCAAAACCGGCGACCCAGACCGACGTACGGCCCAGCCAGCCTAACCGGATCCGGGCTGGTCCCTGTGCCTGGGAGAGCAGCTCCTGGAGATGGTCCAGCTCGGTTTCCGGATCATGGAACCCCATGTCTTGCACAGCCTGGCCATAGCGGTCCAAAAGCAAGGCCAGATCACTGACTTTCCCCTGCAGGGACGTGTCCCCGATTTGTTCGACCAGGGCAGAAAGCGCATCAGCGTCAATCTGGTATCGGCGCAAATCCCCCAGGACTGCCATGATCTGGCGGATGAAGCCCGGCTTGTCAGCCAGCCGGGCATAGGAACGCAGTTCGCTGCGGGCTTCAGTCAGCAAACGGTACAGGAGCATGGCCTGGCCGGTCTTGTCCAGCAGTGGGCCGGCCATCTGGCCAGCCTCACCCTTCAATCGGGCTGACAGACGCCGGAAACTCAAAACCTCCGCCATGAGCAGACTGGTGGATCCAGACTGCCGGAGGTAGGCTTGCTCGAAATCCAGCTTGGCTTGCTCCGGCACCAGGATGATCGCCCGCTTATCCGGCCATTGCCCCGTGTAGTCGAAAACCTCGCGCAGGCACTGTGTCCTCAGCGCACTCGACTGGATGCCGTAGAGGAGGCGGATGGTCATGAATCAGGCTGAATCTGGCTGTCGCGCTGCAAGCAGTCGCTGAGCACCTGATGCACGTGCGGCAGGCTGCGCTTCGGCGCCACCGGGCGGCCATCGTGCAGGAAAGCATGATGGGACTCTCCCCGGCACAGCAGCTGGCCATCCCGCATGACCTGGTAGGCAATGGTCAGGCGGACTCCGTTGTAAGCTGCGACCCAGGCCCGGACAGCGATTGTATCATCGTAGCGGGCACTTTGCAGGTAGTCACACTGGATGCCAATCACAGGACTCATGGTCCCACTCTGTTCCAGTTCGCGGTAGGGCAATCCGACCGCTCTCAGGTAGTCGGTCCGGGCCACCTCAAACCAGCGGATGTAATTGGAGTGGTGGACAATACCCATCGCATCCGTCTCATAGTAGCGGACCTTGAGCGTCACGGTGTGACCGGGCAACCGGGAGTCAACTTGTTTTTCCATTGCTGTGCCTCTTTTGTGTGACTGGAATTCTACAATTTTACCAATATCTGTGGTATCCTGCAAACGAAGGAACCTTGATAACAGGGCCTTTTACCGGAGGTTTACACGTTGAACACAGACCATTCGCCATCAGACAAACAGGCTGGAATGCCTGCTCATCCCGCTCCTGCAGCAGCGATTTCCGAGTCTGAGGAGAGCCGTTATCCGATCCGCCGTGGTGTGATCGGCAACCTGGGCTTTTACGGCGGACTTTTCATCACCCGCCTGATCGTCCGTTTGCGGGCCAGAGGCACCGAGAACATCCCCACCCAGATCCCGTATGTCATTGCAGCCAACCACCAGACCTACGTCGACGGGATGCTGATCAGCGCCTTCCTGCCCAAAGCCCACTTCAAAAAGCTGGCCAGCCTGACGGCCAAGGATCTCGAGGACCAGCATGGCTTGTTCGGCAAACTGATCGTCAGAGTCGGCCGCGGCATTGCCGTTGACCGCTTTGGCAACCCCATCCGCGGCCTGATCATCGCAAAGAAAAAAGTCGAGGAGGGCAATATCCTGCTCGTCCACCCGGAAGGCACGCGCTCGCCCACCGGCGAGCTCGGTGAAATGAAAGACGGTGCCGCCTACATCGCACTCAAAAGCAAAGTCCCCCTGCTGCCGGTCTTCATTGAGGGTGGCTACGAGGTTTTCAGCCGCCACATGAAATGGCCCAACCCGATCGACCGCAAAACCGGCAAGCGCCGGGAAGTGACCGTCGTCTTTGGCAAACCACTCGATCCCAGGGAATTCAAAAACGCCAAGGAAATGACCCAGGCACTGGTTTCATGGATGGAGACCCAAGCACAGTCCTACCGCCGTATGCGCGGGCTGGCAGCAACCTGAGCCATAGAACCCGAGACTAGAAAAATGCAAACCGGATCGCAGCAGGCTGTACGTTAAACGTGATGTCCGTTGCCTCGAACAACTCCCCATCGATATTGCCCAGCAGGACCTGGCCTGGCCTGGCCCAGATCTGGCCCGAACGGATCTTCTGGCTGTGAACCGCAGGGTCGCCCAAGTGGCGGCCCTGTTTGTATTTCGGGATCAGGCCCAGAATGCGTGGCAAAGACAGAGGATCAACCTGGACCCATTCGATCTTGCCGTCCTCTACGCTAGCCCTGGGGGCTGGATTGAATCCACCGCCGTAGTAGCGTCCGTTGCACAGAGCGGCCAGGATGTAGCGGACATTTTGCCTCGGACCACCGTCCAGGGCACAACTGAAAGAAAAAGTCCGGTGTCCCAAAAGGCCGATGACAATGGCGAGCGGGTAGCTCAGCCGCCCCAAGCAGCGCAGCCGGCGGTTGATGGCTATCATCAGGCTCTGGACCCGGGTATCAAAGCCGAATGATGTGATATTGAGGCACATCCGGCCATTGACCTCCAGAAGGTCGATCGGGCGGATCTCGGGCCGGGCAATCCGGCCAAGCAGCTGGTCGAGGTCGATACTGGAGAGAAAGGCACGGGCAAAATCATTCCCGGTGCCAAGGGGTATTATAGCCAGGGCGGCATCTGTCCCCAGCAAGGCCTGGGCGATTTCATGGGCGGTCCCGTCACCCCCACAGGCTACTACGATAGCCTGTGCACCGTGGCGCAGGGCAAACGCTGCAGCCAGTTCTGCGCCGTGGCCGGCCCGTTCCGTCCGCCGGATCTCGCACGCATGCGGGCTGCCAGCATAGGAAACAGCAGCCGCCAGCTTGTCTTCCAGGCCAGACCGTTTCGGCTGGCCTGCTGCCGGATTGATCAGGAAAAGGTAGTGATAACCGGACACCACACCGTCACTCGGCCGGACTGGCTGCCAGAATATAGTGGACAGCGTCATTGACGGTGCGGATCTTGTCCAGGTCGGAGTCGGATATCTTGAGATCGAATGCTTCCTCGAGGTCGATGACGATTTCATACATGGCCAGGGAGTCCAGGTTGAGGTCGCGGATCAATTCTGTCTCACCGGCAATCTGGTCCATGGGGACCCCAGCGATGGTCGCGACAGTTTCTGCAACTTGTGAAAAAACCAGTTCCCGGCGAGTGGCAGTCATGGCTCATCCTCCGTACCATCTGACAGAACATAGCGCTCATACTGTTCCTTGACGATGAGATCGATCTGGCGCAATGTTTTGAGCAGGATCTCGCGCCCATCCAGATCCAGCGGGCTGACGAGGCGGTCTACCAGCAGTTTGTGAAACTTGTTATGCATGCGGAAAGCCAGCTTGCCCTTGCGAGTCAGGCCGACCCGGACGACACGCCGGTCATTGGGATCACGGTGCCGTTCCACATAGCCCTTGCGGACCAGGCGGTCAATCGCCACCGTCAAGGTTCCGGTTGTCACACCCAGTGTCGCTGCTGTCTCGCTCATGGTGCGCCGTTCATAGGGTCCGATGCTTTCCAGTGCATGCATTTCGGCCACTGAAATATCGCTGAAATTACCCCGGCGCAGGGCCTTTTCTTCTGTAACCAGGATCTTGTCAAAAATATCCAGCAGCAGGTCATTGATAGTCTGGTCAAATTCGTTCATCACATGTTGGCCTGGCGCCTGGCACCTCCTGCTTCATTAGGTTTCCATTTTACCGCTTGTTGATTTCCCGCTGCAAGGGGTGGAACAGCGCTGGCCGGACCCGGGCCTTGATCTGGATTCCGGCTTCGGTGTACTCAATCGATTCGATCTTGCCCTGCTGTTCGATCCGGCTGATCCAGCCCGCCTTGTCGTAGGGCAAGACCAGGTCCACCGGGATGAACTGCTCGGCTGCCAGCCGGGCGATCGCTGTGATAAGGTCCGGAAGACCTTCACCCGTCCGGGCACTGACCATCTGGGTCTCTTCCTTGCTGGTGAGCCCATGCAGGCCCGACCGTTCAAAGGGTCCGAGCAGGTCGATCTTGTTCAGGACGGTCAGGCGCGGCTTGCCACCCGCACCCAACTCATTCAGAAGCTGGTCTACCACATCGCGCTGGATCTCTGCCTGCGGATCCGAAGCATCCAGGACATGGACGATCGCATCAGCCTGGGTCACTTCTTCCAGTGTCGAACGAAAGGCATCTACCAGCTGATGCGGAAGTTTCCGGATGAATCCTACCGTATCAATCAGGATGACTGGCTGCTGGTCCGGCAACACCAGGCGCCGGGCAGCAGGATCCAGGGTGGCAAAAACCTGGTCCAGGGTGAGCAGGTCAGACTGGCACAAGGCATTGATCAAGGTCGACTTGCCAGCATTGGTATAACCGACAACCGCCAGGGTCAGGATGTCCTGGCTCTGGCGCTGCTTGCGGGTCTGGTCGCGCCGGGTGGCAACCTCGGCCAGTGCCCGTTTCAGGGTACTGATGCGCCGGTTGATGTGGCGCCGGTCTGATTCGAGCTGGGATTCACCTGGGCCACGTGTCCCGATGCCACCTCCAAGTCGTGACAGGGCCTGGCCCAGCCCGATCAGGCGGCTGAGGCGATATTGCTGCTGGGCGAGTTCGACCTGGAGCTGGCCTTCCCTGGATTTGGCGCGCTGGGCAAAAATATCCAGGATCAAAAAAGTCCGGTCGATCACTTTCAGTCCGGTCAGATTCTCGATATTGCGGATCTGTGATCCGGACAGCTCATCATCACAGATCAGTGTTGTTGCTCCCAGTGCTTCGGCTGAGCGGGTGATTTCCTCCAGCTTGCCTTTACCCAGGAACGTTGCCGGATCTGGCGCCTGGCGATGCTGCAAGGCCCGCCCTGCAACCATCGCGCCGGCAGCTTCGGCCAGTTCTGCCAGTTCATCGAGAGATCGCTCGGCAAAATCCAGCGCCGCTTCCCCTGATTCAGCTGTAAGTCCGGCGATGATCGCCTTCTCCTGGTCCGTCTCTGGCATGCAGTCCCCTCCTCTATGTTGCACTTCGCAACACCATGTATAATTAACGCTTGAATTGTGATAATTAACCTCACAACCCAGTCTGAAATGCATGAATATCCTGATATAAATGAATCATATCAATTCAATTGAACTGGCTTGCCTTGATCATTGCCAACCCCAGAAAAAAGGTGGAGAAGCTTATGAAAGAGACACCCCATTCCGCACGATCCAGACGGTCTGATTCCCGGCCTGCTTATCTTTCCAATATTTTCATTGGTCTGCTCCTACGTTTGTTCCGGGAAAATCGCAGTTTGACCCAGGAAAGGGTCGCCGAGCTGGCTGGTTGCCACGCCTCGTACCTGAGCATCATCGAAAACGGCAAGGCACAACTCAGTATACGGACTTTTGTCGAGCTCTGCCAAGCCTTGCAGCTGACACCTGCCGATTTATTCATCCTGGCCAGTATGCTGGAAGAGAGCTATCTCAATTCCGACCTGATCCAATCCGGCAAAAACAACCCGGAAAACCCGCTGACTGCCCAGCGCTGGCTGCAGGCAACCATCCGCGAAGGACGTTTGGGCCAACTCGATAAAAAAGGTTGACACCCGTGTATCGTGCTATAATAGGGCCGATCAAACACGAAAGAGTCAAGCCATGCTGCCTATTGTTGTCATCGGAGCCGGTCCGGCCGGTCTGCTCGCAGCCGGTCGTGCTGCCGAATGCGGGGCCGCCGTCCGTCTCCTGGAGAAAAATCATCAGCCCGGGCGCAAGCTCCTGATTACGGGGTCTGGTCGCTGCAACATCACCAGTGCCGTTGACCGGGACACCTTCATCGGGCAATTTTTCGGCCAGGGCCGGTTCCTCTACCCTGCGTTGCAGACGATGTACCGGGAGGAACTGCTCGACTTGCTGGCCAAGTCTGGCGTCCGCTGCCAGGTCGACCACCAGGGCAAATATTTTCCCACCACCAACCAGGCCGGAGATGTCCTCGCTGCCCTACTCCGCTACGGCCAGAAGCAAGGCATGCATCTGGTGACTGACAGCGCGGTCTTGTCCATCGAGAAGAAACCAGATTATTTCGAAATCATGACCAGCCAGGGAACCATCCTGGCCGCGGCTGTCATACTGACGACAGGCGGCATGACCTACCCTGTAACCGGCTCAACTGGTGATGGGTATCGCCTGGCTGCTCACCTCGGGCATGCGATCATTCCGCCCCGGCCAGCCCTTGCACCTCTCATCATCGAGCAGCCCTACATCCGGGAACTGGCTGGTCTGTCATTGCCGGATGTCGAAGTCCGTCTGGTCCAGCCCGGCCAAAAGACAGTCACCCGGCGCGGGGATTTGCTGCTCACACACAAAGGTGTGTCTGGTCCTGTCATCCTGCGACTGTCGCGCGAGCTCAGAGGCTCAGCCAGTCTGCACATCAACCTCCAGCCATCCATGACCAGGCCAGAACTTGCTTCTGCCATCCTGGAACAGTTCGAACATGGCGGACGCCAGCACATCAAGAACTGCCTCGATGGCTTCCTGCCTCACCGGCTGGTCATACCACTGCTGGCTGCTGCAGGTGTCGAGGCAGACCGCATGGCGTCCCAAGCCGGCCGGCGCTGCGCCGAGCAGATCGCCCTGGCGATTTCTGACTGGACACTGACAGTCACAGGCACCCAGGGAATCCACATCGCCATGGTCACTGCCGGTGGCATCGCCCTGCGCGAAATAAATCCCTCCACACTGGAGTCCAGACTTGTTCCCGGGCTCTATTTTGCAGGAGAGATTCTTGACCTCGATGGCGATACCGGTGGATTCAACTTGCAGGCAGCCTGCTCGACCGGATATCTGGCGGGGCAATCAGCCGCGGCGGCTCTGCTCGGCAACCCGGGCAACCAGCGTTAGAGCAGTGGTCTGCTCCTCCGGGGTCAGCAGTTCGGCCATGACATCCGCCAGAACCTGGCGCTGAGCCGGAAAAACCCGCGGGAACGCCATCACGATGGCGTGAATGATCGCCGCTGTCTCGCCCGGTTGGTTGATCCGGAGCAAAAAGGCAATGATGTTCTGGCAGATATCACTGGCTGTTTTTGCCACAACGGCCTCGCCGCTCATCCGGACCATGCCGAGCAGTTTGCTGCCATAGCGCGAATCATCGCGGCAAGCCGAAAGGTAGACCACTGCGGAGTCAAGCAATTCATCAATCAGCAGGCGAGACCGGTCCGGACCAGCCTGTTCGAGCACCTCCTGCCAGATCTTGCGCTCAAAAAACTGGCCAATGTCCCTGGTTGCAGCCTGGGTAGCCCAGCGCGACCGGCTGTTTTGACCGTGAAAGATCAACGTCGTCCACAACTCGACCAGACGATCGCCTTTCTGGCCAGTCTTTTTGTCGATGACTGGAAAGCGGACCGCTTCGAAGGCGCTTTTGACTGTTTCATAATGCTGGTCTGATAGTGAAGCGGGGGCCTTGCCCACCAAAGCTTCAATGTCTGCAGTACGGTCGACCATGGTGCCACAGTTGACACAAAAGACATGCTTTTTGGCTGCATCGGCCTGAAAGGGCTGGCCACAGGCGGGGCAAATGATCCGGATTTCTTCCATATGGGCTCCTTTGGTTGCAAGAAGGACTTGATCTGGCCTTGATTATAGCAGAGGACCCTCAGGAGGGTTCTCTGCCACATGTTTTTCAGCATCTGTTTGTCTGGAGGCAGTGATCTCAGCTCCAGTCTGTTTTGTGTGCAATGTCTTCAACGAAAGAATATGCACTGTAACCGCACTACCGATTACAGTCAGGATGATCCTGACAAATAATGGATCGACAAGAACCATCGATGCGATCAGTGAAGCCCACAGAATCACAACCGCGCCCATTTTGGTCTGGAGTGGTACGGCTTTATGCACCAGGTAATGGTAGATGTACTTGCCCAGGAGGCGATGGTTAATGAGCCATTCATAAAGCCGCCGGGAACTTCTGAGGTAAAAAAAGGCTGCCAGGAGTAAAAACGGAGTGGTGGGCAGAATAGGAACCAGGATCCCGATGGAACCCAACAAAACTGAACCACTGCCCAAGGCCAGGAACAGAATGCGCTTCAGACGGCTATTGGCGGTTTTTTCTTGCTTTGTCATGAAGTACAGGATAAAGCAGATCTTCTGCCCTGTCGAGGCAAATGGTTACCAATCTGCTTCAAGCTGTCTCAAGGCACTTCATGGTGCCTTGAAACAAGCACCCTCAAGCCATCAAGCGGGGAATAACATCAGGGCATAAGTCGTCTGGTAGTCATCCCGTTCTTCTTCTGGTGCTATGGTAAGCTGGACCGTGTATTTCCCCAGTGTGCCAAAAACCGTATAGGCTTGATCAACGGTTGATTCAGCCGTGATCTGGCCGTCAGCCATGATGTCTTTATAAAACTCAACCAATTTTTCCGGGTCATCTTTGGAATGGGCTATGATCGTGAAGCCCTTGTCCATGCTCACGACACTTTCGACATAACTGCCGGGGTAGACCGGCAGAACGTCTGACGGATAATCTGCCGGCAAGTCGACACTTTTGTCATCGGTACTGATGTCCATGTCTACGGATTCGCCGGTCGCGTCTTCCTTTTCTGCCTCGGTCTCTACCGCTTCCTTGGCTGTTTCTGTCGGGGCAGGTTCGGCTGCAGCTGTTGTTTGCTGAGCTGCAGGTGCGGTTTCCTGTGTTTTACCTGAACCACAGGAAGCCATCGTCAGCAGCAGTGATCCAATCAGGACAATGAGCAAGAGTTTTGCCATGCGATTTTTCATGATCAATTCCTCCCTAAATGGTTTGATGGTCCAATAAGATCCGCTGGCCATCTTGATAATGGCGGATGGCAAAGACAAGAAACGGGGACAGACTGAAGAGAATAGAAAGAACCAGAAACAGGACACTGTTCGCGGGCTGGCAGGATTTGTACAACTTGAAATGGGCAATATACCAGATGATGGTGAACGGCAGGCCAGCCAGCAACGTCAGGAGCAGTGGAATGAGAAATGCAAGGTGGGTGCTGTTGTCCGGGTAACCGCCATCCAGGACCATCATCATGACTGTCAGAGTCGGGGTCAATGCCATCAAGAACAGACTCAATCCCAGAAGCCAGTACCTGAGTTTTCCATCTGTCCCCTTATGACGTTGGTCATGGGCATCCGCCACGGCACCCGTGATGTAAGCCTGGCCGATGAAAGGCACCCAGGCGAGGCCAGCCATCTGGATCTGGAGATGCCGGGCAATGGTCATCAGCCCGATGCTGTTCAAGATATACGTCAGAAGTCCAATCGCTCCAACAATCAGGAGATAGGCGGCCAGGAAGATCAGCCAGTTCATGTTTGCTTCCTCCGGTGCGTGTGCGCTGCTGATGGTTTGCTGCCTTAATTATAAGCGATCTTTGAGATGAAATGTCACACCTATCATGCAAGGATCCATAAATTGAAAAAGTCCCGCGACCTCACAGTCGCAGGACTTCTGTCTTGGTGGGTAGTAGAGGACTCGAACCTCCGACCCCTTGCATGTCAAGCAAGTACTCTAACCAGCTGAGCTAACCACCCAAGCGCCTGATTATAATATTACACAGGCAGGTTGATGTCAACAGGTATTTTTTCTCGAGACCGGGTGGGACCGGGTGGATCAAATGTATGTTTCAACTTTCCGGAGTGGATTCCAGTACAGCTACGCCGCCAGGCAGGATGTTGATGGTTTCCCGGCTGCTGGCGAGTGTGCGCTCCCTCAGGAGAACGCCATCCTTGTCATAGCCGGTCAGAAGCAGGCCTTTTGCATCCAGGGATCCTGTGATCCGGATAGATTTGGGGGTGGTTGCCAGATTGGCGAGCAGGATTTTTCTGCCGTAAGGGCTGGTAAAAGCGTAGGCCTTGACATCACTGTCCGGGCTGCTTGCCTCAAGCAGGCGGCTATCCTGGGGCAATGCCAGCAGTCGGGCTGCGATGGCGTCTTGCGGGCGGTAGTCTTTGTCCCATGGCTCACGGAGGTCGAGATTGACCAATCCGGCACTGTTACCAAGCTCCTCCAACTGCAATTGGACCAGGTCCGCCAAGGTCGGCTGCAGCCCTTCAAAGCCATGCAAACTGGCTACGCTGATGATTTCATGCCAGCCCTGGCTAGTTTGGGCCGGATTGCGCGGCATCTGGTCAAAATAGGCTGCCACTGCAGGCTGGATGCCATTCTGGTTCGTTCCCTGGTACAGTCCAATGACCTGGGAGCTGTGATAATCAGCTGAGGAACGCCAGACGCCATCAGAATAGGACATGCCATCAATCAGGATGAGCTTGTTTTTAAGAAGATTGTAGTAGGGAGATTGACGAAACACCTCAATCATCCAGTCGACCCAACCGGTCCGCATGGCATCTGTCTGCAGCTGGGATTGTGTATCGGAAAACTCGATATACATGCGTTCAATGGATTCGATCCAGGGCAGAATTTCCCCCTGGTTCATCCTCAGATGGCCATAGGGGGAAGTGATTGGCCCAGACAAATATTCAACCAGCCCCAGCAATTCCGTCTCTCCCATGCCGGGCTGGATCACGAACCATGGACTGCTACCAGCCTCGCGAGCCAGTTCCAGCGCAGGCGCGAGCGACTGGGAGCCTTCGTATGTCCATTCATCATCCTGGTAGACGGGGGCTTCGTTACCGGCGGATTTGGCCCACTGGAACGATGGCTGGTGGGCTGAACCGAGTGGCAAGTAGGCCAGGCGCAGAACCGGGGGCTGGATGGACCTGATGCTTTCATTCAGGGAAGCATCCAGGCCATTGAGACTCAGGCCAGGCTGGCCCCAATAGACTTTGTCCAGCCATAATTCGCCCACTCCTGAGAAACTGACGTTGAACCGGACCGAATCTGCATTCATGATCACACTTTTCGGAACAACGAACGTATGGGTGTATTTTTTCCAGGTCGATCCAACATGATTGATCGTGGTGCCGATCGGCTGGAAGTCGCCTGACAACCAGATCCGTACTGTTGCATCCTGGATCTGTTCCTGGCGCATCCACAATTCGATTGTGTAGATATCGCTCCCTTGGCGTCGCATCAGCGCGTTTGGATCGATGGTCTGAGAGAGGATAACGGAATCCGTTTCAGTTGCCGTGTCAGGCGCGGCCAAGTGCATCGAAGCCAGTCCGCTTTCATCAGGCACGGACAGCACGGTCCGCTCGGATGTCTTGGCACCGAAAATCTCCCAGCTGTCCGGCGTCCGGATCTCCTGGCTGGTTAATTCCAGAAAAAGTAGGTCGCCCGCTGTAAAAGTACCTGCAACCAAGGGCTGGCTGAGCGTGATTTCGATCACCAGGGGGGCAATGCCAATCTGGCCAGAAGCGTCCGAACTGACGATCTGGCGGTTACCAAGGACATCGAGGCGGCGGCTGTCCAGTCCAGGATCAATGTCGGATTCGGACCAGGTCTGGCCGCCATCGCTGGAATAGTAGAACCGGTTGTCGCGGCCGAGAACGATCACTTGGTTGCGAGAGAGCAAATGCAGATCCGCAGTCGCAACAGCCGGACTGGTTTTGGCTGGATTAAACTGCAGGCCATTCTCACTGAAGGCAATCTGGCCGTTTTCCCCGCCCAGGGCAAACACACCATCAGCATACGCAAGGGCTCGCCAGAATTGGCCACCCACAGCAGGATGATCGACCGTCCGCCAAAAAGTGCCATTTGACGAACGCAAGATGGAGCCATCTTCAGCAAGGGCCAGGAACAGGCCGTTGCCATAAGCTAGATCGATCAGGTTCGACTGGGTCGGCGACAAAGCTGGGGCGAGAGTCTGTGCCGTTCCGGCCAGAATGGTTCCGCCTTCTCCGACCGCAACCACCAGTCCTTCTTCACTGGCAGCAACGGCACGCAAAGGGGATGGGCCAGCGTCAATCCAAGGTTGCCATACTTGCCCATCCTGGGAGTAGATCAGCTCACCGCTGCTGCTTGCGACCAGAAACCCCTTGTTGACCACAGTCACATCCGTCAGGTCCGCACGAGTGCCAGCATCCACCACATCTGGCTGAGTTTGGGATAACCCGCGCAAGACCAGTCCTGACTGACCAACGGCAATGGACACCTCTCCATTGTCGGCAAATCCAAGGATTTCCCGGCCCGGCGGCAGGTCAGCGGGCAGTTGGAGCAACTGGAAAGGCCCGATGCGATTGCTGTGATAGGACAAAACGGTTGCTGTTTTTTTTAAAGACAGGCCATCGGCGTTATTGGACAAGACTCGAGCCGAAGCACCTGCAAAAAAACCATCGCCATAAAAGGTTGGGTCCAGCAGGGGATCCACAACCGTGATCGTTTGTTCGTCGCCTTCGTAGACTGTCAGGATTTTCCTGTAGGCAACGGGCTCGAACGAGGCATCCTTCAGGATGTTGTCAGAAGACGCATGCTCCAAATTGATCCCAGTGCCCAGAATATCCGTCTGCCGGCCAGACTCATCGATGGAGACCCAGATGATGTCTTCGGGGCCTGTCAGCCAGACTGCCACTAGAGAAAGGATGGCAGCCACCGCAGCGGTGATGAGCACAGACAAGGCCAGGACGACAAACGTCCGTTTCTTGATGCGGTAACCGATCTGGCGGCGAAGAAAACGCAGCATGATTAACCTCGCTCGTGCTGATGGCGATGATAGGAGATCACTCCTATGCTGATGACAGCACAAGCGACTTCAAACCAGACCACAGCCTGGCTGAGGCTTTCCTGGCCGCTGAGCAGCGCCGGGACAACACTGCCCAGGAAATTGAACACCACATGCATCAGGACAGGCACCCAGAACGAACGTGTCACAGCATACATCGCCCCCAGAGCCAAAGCCGGTATAAAGACATAGATGACCTGGACGGCCTGCATGTGGAATAACGCAAACAGGACTGCCTGGGTAACGACAGCCAGCCATTCCGGCATGGCCCGGCGCAACTCACCTTGGATAATGCCGCGGAAAAGGAGTTCTTCACTGAGAGGCGCAAGGAACGTGATGCCGGCGATCAACCAACCATAGCCAAGTGCAGGTGAAAAAGCCTCGGCCTGTTCCAGATAGTCCGTCATCAGGCGTTCTACAGCCGGAACAGAATCGCCCAGAATCATCAGCCCCGAGAAAAGCAGGTTCGTCACGCCTAACAGGCCGATCGAAAAAACCAGGGCTGGCAGAAGGTATTTTTTGTCCGGTTTTTTCAGCCAGATGGCATCCCGCTGGTTCAGGCGCCGGAAAAAAAGGATCAGGCTGTACAACGGAATCAGGATCAGCCCGTAGAGAACAGAAATCCGGGGATAGTCCTTCAAGATGAGATCCTGGATGTCCAGCACTTCCGGAACAGCTGCAGGATCCTGCCAGCCCAAAAGCGAGCTCAGCCATGGGTAGGATTGGGCATAGAGATTGGCGACGATATCGATCACCAGCAGGTGGACCAGTATCATGCTCAGCGGAACAATCATAGTCCTGAGCCGAAACTCGCGTTTCATCTTGGGCGCCCCCTGGTTATATCCAGGATACTCAGGCGTTGCCATGTGTCAGGACGACCTCGTATTTGTGGATCAGGCGGCTCGGGCCATAAGAGAGCTTGGCTTTCCTCAGGCCTGGGATCCCCAGGTCTTCTTCCCGGTTGACCCACTCGATATCCGGCAAGATTTCATCGAGCGTGAATTTGTTGATCGCTGCATACAGGCCGGTGTATTCGGCCTTGGCTTTCTCGACATGAATGACACCAGTCCGGTTGTAAGGTTCGGAAGCAATGGAAAACGCCACCAGCTTGCCGTTGATCCGGATCGCACCGCCTCTGAGACGGAGCTCGTCGTAATGATCGAGCAGCATCTTGACCGGGCGATAATCACTTTTGGTGATGTCATTGCTGTCGATGCCTTTCTCCTCACACCAGTCCTGGACCAGTTGGAGCGCTTCAGGTGCGTCAGCTTGTGTCAGTGGGGCAAATTGATAATCCGGATAGGTGCGCAGAAAACGGTTCACATGATTGCGCTTGGCATGGAGATCTTTGCCAGAGAGCTGGCGCAGACTCTGGGCATCATAGAGGTAGTCCGAAAACGTACGGTCATAAGCGGTCCGGATCTGGTAGCCCTGCAGATTCTCAAACATAGGGACATAACAATCGTCGATGTAGAGGATCCGGACTGGCCAGCCGAGGCGGCTGAATTCTGGCGCCACAGAGTCGACAATCGTCTGCAGGCGTTTCTGGTCGAGCGGGCCCAGCGGCATGGACATGTGCGGTGTCGTGAACACGCCACCATTGCTGATGAAAAACAGACAACCTGCCAGCTCGACCACCCGGTAGTCAAATCCCTCATGCCAGGACCAGCGCGCATCAAAACTGGCATCGGCCAGTTCAGTCAGGGACTGTTGGCGATGCGCAAGGTAACGGGTGCGGTCAGCAAGGGAAAACAGAGGGTATTGGTCGTCAAACATGATGTCTGGCCTTTCTCAGCCGCCAGCCTCTTCAAAGCGCCGGTAGAAAAAGTCAAAGGCGTCGGCCAGCTCGGTCTTGTTCTTGATCGATTTGAAATATTGCTCACCCGTCACGTGGTGCTCAGCGCGCATGATGACAATTTCCGGATCCTGGTGGTTGCCATCATCCGGTTCGTAATTGTACATGACGACATAGTCACGGCCATTCATCGAGAAGGAATCGATAAAGGCCATGTAATACTCATGGCCATTATCGACATCCACGATGACTGCAAGGACATCATCCTTGGCGACCCGGCTGCGGCTGATCACACCGCGCGAGTCAGGCCGCAAGGAATCAGTTGTCCGATTCGTCGTCCTCGTTTTCATAGTCCTCTTCCTCGCAGAGACGTTCGTATTCGGCATAAACACGATCGTATTCGTCATCTGTCAGGCTGACCAGCCCTTCAGTGCCATCTTCGAGTTCGACGACGCGGGTGATGACCATCTCGGGTTCCTGTTCATCCGTGGTGATCAGGACACAATAGTGATCATCCTCAAAGGCAAAGTCGTCAGCCAGGATAAAGGTGTATTCCTGACCTGTCTCGCCGTCCACCATGGTGATGATGCCATTGCCGTGCTCATGATCATGATCATGGTCGTGGCCGCAGCCGTCACCACAATCCGAATCACAGCCTGCGCAGCCATGACCATCCAACATCAATTCTTCTAACAACATGTGAGTTCCTCCTTGGGGGGATTAAAGTCTTGTTCATAAGATCACAGGACTTGTTGATTATATCACACTCAAATCAGGCTTTGCGTCGGCTCTCCAGGTATTCCTGCAGGATAATTTCCGCCGCCACCTGGTCCACGACAGCCTTTCGTTTCTGGCCACGAATGCCCGTCTCACGCAGCACCCGGCTGGCCAGCACGGTCGTATAACGTTCATCGCGGTACAGAACAGGACGACCGGTCCGGGTAGCGAGTTCCTCTCCCATGGCTCTGGCTTTGGTTTCAGATTCGCTGGCCTTGCCATCCGTGCGGCGCGGCAGGCCCATGATCACCGTGGTGATCTGGAGATCCTCGATCAGGGCTGACAGCCGGTCCAGCGCCCAACTCCAATCAAGGCCATTCCAGTTGATGGTTTCGAGGCCACGGGCCGTGATGCCAAGCAGATCGCTGACAGCAGTCCCGATCCTGGCATCGCCATAGTCAATGGCCATGTATCGCTCTGGTTTCGTGCTTGTCATAGTCTATCCTTTCTTATGCCCTGCTGTCCGTAGCCTGGGTGACCAGCCAGGCCAGTTCAAACCACCTTGAGAACGAAATCGCGACAGGCGTAGGCACAGTATCCGCACAAAACACAGCGGTCTGGATCAACCTTGACTTTGCCATCAGCTTCAGACAGGGACAGCGCCTTTGCGGCGCAATGGTCGATGCAAGCGCCACACCCGGTACACCAGTCGGATACAACCAGGCGGCGCGAACGGCTGCGTGTGGCAGCGAGGTCGCCTGGATCAACTGCCAGGCCGGAGAACAGGGCGATATTCATGTCAATTTCAGCTTCACTCTGCATGCCGACTGCGTAGGCAGCCATCTGGTCCTGCGCCAGGGCAAAGGCCAGGGCGGTGTCAAACTCGTGGAGGAAATGGCCGCCACCCAGCATTTTCATGCCATACAGGCCCAAGCCGGCATCTGCTGCTGCGCGGGTTGCCAGGACCATCTCCTCGGCCGTGCCATCAATCAGGCCCAGGCCTCGCCAATTCAGCAGGGGGTGGATGACATCCGCCTCGCGGTACAAGCCAATGTCCAAATCGCGCCAGAGCGCATCAGCATGGCCTTGTCTGGCCTGGGTCAAGGCCTGGACTGGTTCGACGGCATGGGTGGAGATGCCGATGGCCCGGATCAGGCCTTTCTCTTTCTGTTCGTGGAAATAGGCAAACGCCTCGCGATGTCCATCCAAGGTCAGGGTGGACTCCTGCTCGTGGAGCAGGAATAGATCGATCACATCGAGATCCATGGCCAGACGCGCCTGGTCAAAACTGCGCCGGGCCGTTTCCCGATCGTAGGCATAGCATTTACTGGCGACGATTGGGGGCGTTGCGACGGTGCGCAAGGCAGCGCGAATGTGGGGGTACGTCTCATAGAGTTCGGCTGTGTCGACAAAATTGACACCCCGGGCAAAGGCATGGGCGAGGAGCTCCCCGCCACGCTCCGGGGTCAGGTTGGCCTGGGCTGGTCCCAAGGTCAGAGAACCATAGCAGAGCCGGGAAACCTCGATCCCGGTCTGGCCTAAAAGGCGTCTGGGCAAGCTCATTCGAGCGTTTTGATGTACTCGCTCAGGATCACCTCGAGCATCTCATCCCGCTCCATGCGGCGGATCACGGCCCGGGCACCATTGTGGTTGGTGATGTAAGTCGGATCACCAGACATGAAATAGCCCACCAGCTGGTTGACCGGGTTGTACCCTTTCTGACGCAGGGCCTGGAGTACCTGGGACATGATCTCACGCACCTCAAGTGAATGGTCAGCCCCAAATTCAAAACGGGTCGTTTCACCTTTTTCCACGTGGCAAGCACCTCATCTTTCTGTCGCAACCTGCAGGCCATGCACCGGTCATCCATCCGATGAATGGCCAATGACCGAGCCTGGGAAGTCTCTTTATCTTAACATGATCAGGCAGGGTTTGCATCCGTACCGTAGAGAAATTGCCCGTCTGCACGGACAGGCCGGACCTTGACAAACTGGCCCGGCTTGAGGCCTTGCGCAGGCTCGATCCGCACCGGGACATAGGCAGCGGTATAGCCTTCAGCCTGTCCCTGATCTGTCACTGTCTCAACCAGCACCGATTGGAGCTGGCCCAGCTGGCGCTGGTGGAAAGCAGCGGCCATGTGTTCCGCCAATTCCTGCAAGGTGCGGCTGCGTCCGGCACTGGCAGCAGCCGGTATCTGGCCGGACATATTGGCTGCCAGTGTCCCCTGGCGCGGCGAATAGCGGAACACATGCATGCGGGCAAACCCAATCTCCTGGCAAAACTGGAGTGTCTCTGCAAATTCCGCATCCGTTTCACCGGGAAAGCCAACGATCACATCCGTTGTCAGGCTGGCATCCGGGAAAGCCTCCCGCAAGGCCTGTGCAACGGAGCGGAACTGGCTGGTGGTGTAGCGGCGGTTCATCCGCTTCAGCACAGTATCGGAGCCGCTTTGTAAGGAGAGGTGGAAATGGGGGCACAGTTTGGGATTGGCCCTGGCTAGCTCGATGAATGCAGGTGTGATTGAAAGAGGTTCCAGCGAACCGAGCCGGATGCGCTCGATCCCGGGAATCTGTGCCAGCTGGGCTGCGAGTGCCACCACGGCATGACTGCCCTCCCCCCGGTCTAAACCATACGAACAGACATGGATGCCCGTCAGGACAATTTCCCGGTAACCAGCCTCGGCCAAAGCCTCGGCCTCGGCCAGGATTGCACGTTCCTCCCGGCTGCGGATCCGGCCTCGAGCCAGCGGGATCGCACAATACGAGCAAAACGAATTGCAGCCATCCTCGATCTTGATGTGTGCCCGGCATTCGGACTGCTGGTCGACAATACCGAGCTCCTCAAACAAGTCTTCGTTCGGGATTTCATCAGTCACTGGTGGTTTTTCAGCGGCCTGTTGCGTCAGATTCGATCCAGACAGCCCAAGGTAATCTAGAACCAGCTCCAGGGCCCGGGATTTGCCGTGTGTTCCAATGACGATGTCAGCATAATTCCTGGCATCGCTCAGCTCGGCATGGCAGCCCATCGCCACGACCACGGCATCCGGAGCCTGACGTTTGGCCCGGCGCAGCATCTGGCGCGATTTACGGTCAGCCTCGCCCGTGACCGTGCAAGTGTTGATGACATAGACATCTGCCTTTTCGTCAAAATCGACACGTTCAAAACCTGCCACAGCAAAGCGCAAGGCTATTGCATCGGTTTCGTAATGGTTGGTTTTGCATCCCAGTGTATGGAAGGCAGCTTTCATGATATAGGATCTCCTCTGGATCGAACCGCCGGGTCCTGTACGTTGATTGACTGGAATCAATTGACAGGTCAGGCCGGTTGAAGCACAATACATTCATGCGTACATTGACGATTCATCTCAAGTCCATCAACGAAGTCAAGGAATTCGTCCGGATCGTGAACGACTTCTCCTATGATGTCGATCTCATCTCAGGCCGTTATATTGTCGATGCGAAATCGATCATGGGGATATTCAGCCTGGACTTGGCCCGGCCGATCGCCCTCGAGATTCACAGCGACACGGCCGAGGATCTGGTCGCACGACTCGAACCGTTCACCCTGACCTGACCGATCCGTCGTCTGACAGCTGTTCCAGGCTTGGACAGGCGTCTGTGGCGGGTTTTGGCTTAGCACCTTACTGGCCAGTCTCATGATAAGACAATCAGGCCATTTTTTACGTTGCCATGGCTATGGTTTCCCATACGGTTCCCGGCGGGATGAAAAAAGAGGGCTGCAGGCCCTCTTTTCTATTGCGATGGGAAGATCTGGACCAGTCCGGGTGTGACCTATGCGCCGCGTCCGGTCATCAGGTAGAGGACCACCGTCAGGACAGCAAAGACAAGGGCGAGGATCGAGGTCAGGCGTTTGAGCAGGGCATCGATGGTACGGCCCTTGCTTTTGCCAAAAAAGGTATCCGCACCGCCGCTGATTGCGCCCAGGCCCTTGGAGTTACCTTCCTGGAAAATAACCAGCATGACGAGGGCAATGCTGACAAGGATATCGATCACAGCGATGACAATAGCGAATGTGTTCATGGTCTACCTCCGGATGTTGGGGCTGCACCTGCCTTGCGAGCGAAAAATGTCTCTTTCAAGGCACACAGTAACCGGTATTTTATCACACGACGGCAAGACAGGCAAGAGACCCTTACTTACGGAAAGTGGTCCTGATAAACTTGGTCGTTTCAGCCACAACAAACGGGATCAATGACAAGGGCAGGATGATCCCCCAGTCTTTGAAGCCGAGTGGTATTGTGTGGAAGATCGGGTCCAGGAACGGGACATAGACAACCACCAGCAAGAGGACCAAGGAAAGGACAATCGCCTTGTTCAGGCTGGCATTGCCGAAAAGCCCCAGTTTCAGCACGGGCTGGTGTTCGGAACGGGCACTGTAGGACCGGAACAGTTCGGCCAGGATCAGGGTGATGAAGGCATAGGTCCGGGCGCCATCAGCCGGCTGTCCATTGGTGTAGCCATAAAGGGACAGTCCGATGTTGAAAGCCGCAAACACAGCGGCAAAGATCGCGATGCTCTGGGTCGTGATTGTGAAAATCATGTCCTTGTTGAGGATCGGTTCATTTTGGCTGCGCGGAGGCTGCTCCATGACATCGGGTTCACCCTTTTCCTGGCCCAGGGCCAGAGCTGGGAAGCTGTCCGTGATCAGGTTGAGCCAGAGCAGCTGGATTGGCAGGAGCGGGACATTGAGCGGACCCAGGATCAGGGTGCTCAGGAAGATGACCAGGATCTCGCCCACATTGCAGGACAAGAGGAAGCCGACAAATTTGCGGATGTTGCTGTAGATGATACGGCCTTCCTTGACTGCCTGCACGATGGTGGCGAAGTTGTCGTCAGTCAGGATCATGTCGGCGGTGCCTTTGGCCACGTCTGTGCCAGTGATGCCCATCGCGACACCGATGTCGGCACTTTTCAAAGCCATGGCATCGTTGACTCCGTCACCGGTCATCGAAGCGATGTGCTGGTTGGCCCGCAGGGCTGAAACAATGCGGACCTTGTGTTCTGGAGAAACCCGGGCATAGACCGAGGTTTTCTCGACTTCCTGGCGCAGGGTCGCATCGTCCATCTCATCGATCTGGTGGCCGGCCAGGACATGGTCCTCAGGTTTTCTCAGCCCGAGATCATTGGCAATGGCAACAGCTGTGTCTTTGTAGTCGCCGGTGATCATGACTGCCCGGATACCGGCATTCTGGCACAGGGCGATGGCGTCGCGGGCTTCCGGACGGGCCGGGTCGATCATGCCCATCAGGCCGACAAAGGTCATGCCGGATTCGGCACCCGTCTGGTCTTCTCCTTCATGGACCCGGTAGGCAAACGCGAGGACGCGCAGAGCAGACTGGGCCATTTCGCTGTTGGCATCCAGAATCTCCTGGCGCATCAGCTCGCTCATCGGCCCGGTCCCATCGACCGTCAAGACTGAGTTGCAACGGTCCAGGATGATGTCAGGCGCACCTTTCGTCAGGGAGACCAGACTCTGGCCGGCATACCCTTTGTGAAAGGTCGACATCATCTTGCGTTCCGAATCAAACGGCAGATCGCCGGCCTTGGGATATTTCTGGTTCAGGCTGGCCCGGTCCAATCCCGCTTTGGCTCCAGCAACGATCAGGGCACCTTCGGTCGGATCGCCCAGGATACCCATTGCACCGTCATCCTTTTTAACCAGGGCGGCATCATTGCACATCAGGCCGATTTCGAGCAAACGTTCCATCTCGCCAGAAAGCGGCACTTTTTCCCCACTGGCCGGATTCTGCAGCTCACCGACTGGATTGTAGCCGGTACCCGTGACAGCAATCAGCTGGTCGGCTGCATACAAGCGGGTGACGGTCATTTCGTTCTGAGTCAGTGTGCCAGTCTTGTCCGAGCAAATCACATCGACGCAGCCGAGCGTTTCGACCGCCAGCAGTTTCTTGACGATCGCGTTATGATCGGCCATCCGCTTCATGCCCAGTGCCAGGACGATGGTGACAACAGCCGGCAAGCCTTCCGGAATCGCAGCCACGGCGAGGCTGACCGCGGTCATGAACATATCGAGCATGTCACCGCCCATCAGGATGCCCTGCAGGAAGACAATGGCACTGACCGAGAGGCAGATGATGCCTAGCCATTTGCCCAGCTGGTCGAGGTTTTTCTGCAGCGGGGTTTTTTCCTCACTGATTTCCTGCAGTTTGTCAGCGATTTTGCCAATCTCCGTGCCAGAACCAGTGCCGACGACCAGGCCGCGGCCTTTGCCATAGGTAATGGCTGTGCTCATGAAAACCATGTTGTCCCGGTCGCCGAGAGATGTTTTTTCCGGCAGTACAATCGCCGCATTTTTTTCGACTGGAACAGATTCACCGGTCAAGGATGCTTCTTCAGCCTTGAGCGACTGGCTCTCCAGCAGGCGCAAATCAGCCGGGACGATATCGCCAGCTTCGAGCAGCACCAGATCACCTGGGACCAGCTCAGCAGCCGCGATCAATTTCTGCTCGCCGTCCCGCAGGACGCGGGCCTGGGGCGAGGTCATCTTTTTCAAAGCTTCGATTGCCTTTTCGGCTCGTCCTTCCTGGACCACACCGAGAATGGCGTTGATCAGGACGATGGCGATGATGACACCAGCATCGATATATTCACCAAGGAAAGCCGAAACGAGGCTGGCTGCGATCAGGATCAGGACCATGACATCCTTGAACTGCGCCAGCAGTTTTTGCAGCATTGTCTGCTTTTTCTTTTCTTTCAGGGCATTGGGGCCATACTTCTCCAGCAAAGCTGCCGCCTGTTGCGAGTCAAGTCCCTGTTCGGCGTTGCTTTCCAGTCGAGCGATCAGATCCGCCAGCTGTTCCTGGTAAGGTTCCTGGTTCATGTTGTTCTCCTCACAATTGATACAATCAAACAAAAAGACCACCCGATCATGCCTGGCATGTTCGAATAGTCTCGCACTTCTTGGTCAAGCCAGACAATCCCTTGCCTTGCTGTTGACTTGACCTCCGCTGAAGCAAACCAGCGGCTGCTACTCCCTAAGCAAAGCGACTATATCATATTTATGAGATTAAACCAAGAACTTTGATTCGGCAATCCCGAAAAAAGCCGTGCAGTTCCATAACTCCCTTAAGTGCTACAATGATGGATAAGGTCCCTGTTTGAAAAAGGGGGTGTCCTTGCATGTATCCCACGACGTCACCACAACCAGAGCAGCCAGTCGTGGACTGGCTGCTCGAGGCTGACAATCCATCGGTCCGATATTTCGCCTTGCGTGATCTGATCCGGACGGGACCCGGCCAGCCCGGAGATCGATCAAGCCAGGCAGGCCATCATGCAGGCAGGCCCGGTTCCGGCCATCCTCGGCAAGCAGAATCTGGACGGTTCCTGGGACCTGGCGGAAAAATTCTACACCAGCAAATACCTGGGCACAGTCTGGACCTTGCTGATTCTGGCCGAACTGGCAGCCGATCCAGCCGACAAACGGGTCCAGCGGGCATGTGAATTCATCCTCAGCCATTCGCAGGATCCGGACAGTGGCGGATTCTCCTACCAGATGAGTGCCCGGACCGGTGAAGGCTTGCCCAGTGGTGTCATCCCCTGTCTGACAGGCAACATGGTCTATAGCTTAATCCGCCTGGGCCATCTCGAAGATCCCCGGGTTCAAAAAGCCCTCGCTTGGATCACCACCCGCCAGCGCACCGATGATGGAGAAACCAGTCCACCATCCGATCCCTACTACAAGCGATACACCAACTGTTTTGGTCGCCATAGTTGCCACATGGGCGTGGCCAAGGCACTGAAAGCACTGGCCGCTGTGCCAGAAACAAACCGCACGCCAGAGATCGCAGCCAAGATCGATGAACTGGCCGACTATTTTCTCACACACCACTTGTACCGGAAAAGTCACGATCTCAGTCAGATGGCCAAGCCTGGCTGGCTACGCCTGGGATTTCCGCTGATGTACAATACGGACATCCTCGAGCTGCTGGAGGTGTTTGCCCAGCTAAATCGCTCCGATCCGCGTCTCGACGATGCCCTCGCCATCCTGGCCAGCAAACGGCAACCGGACGGCCGCTGGCTTTTGGAAAACACGTTCAACGGCAAGATGCAGATCCGGATCGAGCAAAAAGGCAAACCATCCAAATGGATTACTGTGAAAGCGTTAAAGGTGCTAAGGGCGTTTACTCCCCGCTTAGTTTAGCTGCAGGTGCGCCCGGCCGGTGTGCTTTCAGAGGTCCAGCCGCTGATAAAAGGCCACATAAAATCAAAAACCGCCCTGGCAACATGCCTTGGCGGTTTTTGTGGTGCCCAGAGCCGGAATCGAACCAGCGACACGGGGATTTTCAGTCCCCTGCTCTACCGACTGAGCTATCTGGGCATAGTACAACCGGTCCTTTCGGACCGGTTGTTTGGCGACGCAGAAGGGGCTCGAACCCTCGACCTCCAGCGTGACAGGCTGGCATTCTAACCGACTGAACTACTGCGCCGTGTATGAAAATGGTGGGAACTACAGGGCTCGAACCTGTGACCCTCTGCTTGTAAGGCAGATGCTCTCCCAGCTGAGCTAAGCTCCCGAGCGGTGCACTGCTTCGAGCGCAAGACAGAGGATACCAGATCACGCTACCCTTGTCAACAAGGAAATTTCAGGTGAGACCGAACAATCTCCTGGCATTGGCGGTTGTCCGGGCAGCCACTTCTGCGATGTCACAACCCCAGATTTCGGCAACTTTGGCGCCAATCAGGGGGATGTACTCAGGCGAATTGCGATGGCCACGATGTGGTACGGGAGTCAAATAGGGGCTGTCGGTCTCGAGGACGAGACGTTCACGCGGGCAGGATGCGATCACCTCCAGCGCTTTGCGGGCGTTTTTAAACGTGATCGGACCGTCGAAACCCAGATAGAAGCCTTTTTGCAGGAGGATGGCGGCGGTTTCGACACTGCCGGAATAGCAATGGAACACGCCGGGGATCTCGCGAAACGATCGCTGGGCGGCAACCTCAGCGATAACCGCCAGGCAGTCGGCCGTCGCTTCGCGGTCATGGACGATTACTGGCAGATCCAGTTCCTGGGCCATTTCGAGCTGGGTGCGGAAAACGTCACGCTGGACATCGCGCGGCGAGAAATCATAGTGATAGTCCAGACCGATCTCTCCAATGGCCACGACGAGGGCGCCCCTGTACTGGACGGCTAGCTCGCGCAACTGCTGGAGAGCTTCTGGCGTCAGGGACTTGGCATCATGCGGATGGACACCGACCGAAACCACCAGCCCCTGGCCAGGGTGGCCCAGAGCCAGGTCGATCGCAGCCTGGGAGTCTTCCAAATCCGTGCCGGGCAGCAGAATTGTATGGATACCTGCGGCGTGACTGCGCGCCAGGACCTCTGTAAGGTCCTGGGCGTAGGGTTTGCTGTGCAGATGGGCGTGCGAGTCGACCCATTCAAGGGATTGGTGAATGTCGCCCGAGGGCTGTTGAAAACTGCCCATCGTCAGCCGACTTCGGAACCGGACGGGACGGGTGCATCCACGGTGAGGACTTTGTAGCCGGTTTCGGTTGTGGCACAGAGGATCATGCCATGGGACATGGCGCCGCGGATCTTTCTCGGCTTGAGGTTGGTGACGACAATGACCTGCTTGCCGACCATGTCTTCCGGGGCATAGGACTGGGCGATGCCAGAAACGATCTGGCGAACCTCACTACCCATGTCGATTTGGGAGCAAAGCAACTTGTCCGATCCGGCAACTTTCTCACACGATTTCACCGTACCGACCTTGAGGTTGACCTTGAGGAAATCGTCTAATTCGATCAGGGCAACACCTTCCGGCACTGCCTCTGGCGCAGGAGTCTGGTCTTTCTGGGCAGAAGCACCGGCAGACGATGCAGGCTGGGCGGCAGGCTTGGTTGCAGACTCGTCCTTTGACGTGGGTGCGGCGCTGGTCGCAGCGGCAGCAGCTTCTGCCTGGGCCTGGAGCATGGCATCGAGGGCTGCGATTTCCTTGGCGATGTCGATGCGCGGGAAGATCGGGTCGGTCTTGGGCAGGGCTTCTGCAGCCTGGTACAGGCCATAGGTCCGGGCGGATTCCCAGGCCGTCTGTTCACCAGGCGGGATAGCAAGGGCAGACCAGATCTTGGCCGGAGTGTGGGTCAGGAACGGCTGGACCAGGATCGAGACGACACGGATCGACTCTGCCAGATTGTACAGGACGGTTGCCAGGCGTGGAGCATCGCTCTCATTTTTGGCCAGGACCCAGGGAGCGGTTTCATCGATGTACTTGTTGCTGCGGCCGACGACTTTCCAGATTTCAGCCAGTGCGGTGCTGAACTGGAGCTGGTCCATCGCGGCTTCGACCTTGTCCGGAAGTTCTCGGACCAGGTCGACCAGCTCGCTGTCAGGGTGAGCGGCGAGGCGGTCTGCCGGCAGACCGGATGGGAAATATTTGCTGATCATCGCCGCGGTACGGCTGACGAGGTTGCCCAGGTCATTGGCCAGGTCAGAGTTGATCCGGCTGATCAGGGCTTCATTCGAGAAAATCCCGTCGGAGCCAAAGGGCACTTCGCGCAGCAGGAAGTAGCGCACGGCATCGACGCCATACTTTTCACAGAGCACGACCGGGTCGATGACATTGCCCTTGGACTTGGACATTTTGCCATCCTTGAACAGCAGCCAGCCGTGGCCATAGACCTGCCTGGGCAGCGGAATATCCAGGGCCATCAGCATCGCAGGCCAGATGATCGTGTGGAAACGGACGATTTCCTTGCCGACCAGCTGGACATCGGCTGGCCAGTAGCGGGCCATATCGCCTGTCAGGGACGGGTAGCCGAGTGCGGTGATGTAGTTGGAGAGGGCGTCGATCCAGACGTAGACCACATGCTTGGGATCAAACGGCACCGGCACACCCCAGTCAAAGGTCGTCCGGGATACGCACAGGTCTTCGAGACCGGGGCGCAGGAAATTGTTGAGCATTTCATTGGCGCGGGCAACCGGCTGGATGAAATCCGGATGTTCTTCGAAGAGGCTGATCAGGGCATCCTGATACTTGGAGAGGCGGAAGAAATAGCTCTCTTCCTTCGCCTTCTCAACCGGGCGGTGGCAGTCCGGACATTTGTGATCGACCAGCTGGGTTTCAGTCCAGAAGGACTCGCACGGGGTGCAATACCAGCCTTCGTATTCGCTCTTGTAGATGTCACCTTTGTCATAGAGTTTCTGGAAAATGTCCTGGATGGCCTTGACATGGTCCTCGTCTGTGGTTCGGATGAAGCGGTCATAGGAAATATCGAGCAGCTGCCAGAGCTCCTTGATGCCATCCACAATGTGGTCGACATAGGCCTGTGGCGTGACACCCTTGTCCTCGGCTTTGCGCTGGATCTTCTGGCCGTGCTCATCCGTGCCAGTCAGGAACATGACATCAAAACCCTGCAGGCGTTTATAGCGGGCCATGGCATCCGCTGCCACGGTTGTGTATGAATGTCCGATGTGCAGCTTGTCACTCGGATAATAAATCGGGGTCGTGATGTAGAATGTCTTGTCCATGCGGGCCTCCTGTCGGGCTGATTAAGGTATTATAACGTCTTTGCCGGGCTTTGTGAATTTGAAACAACCGTCAAGCCAGGATTCATTTTCCGGTTCTGGCGTCGTCTCTTCTTTTCAAAAATCGCCCGGTTCATTCTCCTGGATCTGGATGGCGAGGGCATAGAGCTCATTCTTTTTTCCACCAGTCTGAGTTGCGGCCTCACGGGCAGCTTCCTTGACTGAGAACCCCTGGCTGAGCAGCTGTTTCAGCAGGGCTGCTGCTTCTGCTCTGGCATCGCCTGGATCGCCAGTCAGTCCCGAGCGGTCTGCCTCCACAGTCGCATGTTCCGGCAAGCGCCGGGCCAGGGCCGTCAGACCTTCGAGAACGATGACAAATTCGCCGCGCGGTTCATTGGTTTCATAATAGTCAGCCAGGCCCTGGACCGTCCCGCGCAGAAACTCTTCATGCTTTTTGGTCAGTTCACGCCCGAGGGCAACCAGCCGGTCCCCAAATCCGAGGCCGATCAATTCCTGCAATGTCTTTTTCAGGCGGTGCGGCGCCTCATAGAGGACCATGGTCCGCAGCTCTTTCTGTAATTCCAGCAAACGAGCTTTGCGAGCCTTGCGGTCGGCGGGCAAAAAACCTTCAAAGGCGTAGCGTTCGGTTTCCAGTCCAGATCCAGCCAGCGCTGTGACGGCTGCCGAAGGCCCGGGAATCACCAGCACGGGCAGATCAGCTGCCACGCATTCGGCCACCAGACGACCACCAGGATCGCTGATACAGGGCATACCGGCATCTGAGACCAGGGCTATGGACTGCCCGGAACGTAATTTCTCGATCAGCTCGAGTCCTTTGCTGGCCTGGTTGTGCTCATGGTAGCTGGTCAGGGGCTGGTGCAGGCCGAGATAGGACAGCAATTGCCGAGTGCGGCGCGTGTCTTCGGCCGCAATCAGGTCGACCTGTGCCAGGACCTCAATGACCCGGCGCGACAGATCGCCCAGATTGCCAATCGGCGTCCCGACCAGGATCAGGGTGCCGCGGGGGAGTGTGCTGGCTGATTCAGGTACTGCTTTGTCCGTCATGGGTTTCTTCTCCATA
>Ga0228535_1000362_pt1 | contig 136409 bp, 107 predicted proteins | sample SJ1metagenome_FD_168457 | JGI IMG/M metagenome (GOLD analysis project Ga0228535, IMG submission 168457) | Enriched culture of PCE-dechlorinating microbial communities from Ithaca, New York, USA - SJ1 | ecosystem: Engineered > Modeled > Simulated communities (microbial... > Unclassified...
TAATGGCTTCTTTCAGATTTGCGGTCGCCCGCAACACCTTTGCCAATCACTAATGTTTCCTATCAACTCGGCACATACAGGAACTTTCATCCTGTTAGCTTAATACCATGCCCGACATACCAAAAAAGCAGGAATATGCATCACATATTCCTGCTTTCCATAAAAGGCCTTTTTCGGATTAATCGGATACGGTCAATCTTGCTCTTCCTTTAGCACGGCGGGAGGCCAATACTTTTCTTCCGTTCTTGGTCGCCATTCTCGAAAGGAACCCGTGTTTGTTTCTTCTCTTTCTGTTTGAGGGTTGAAATGTTCTTTTCATTTTATCTGATGTTTTATTTGTTGCTTAAATATTGGGGTGCAAAATTAGAAATTATTTTTCAAATATCCAATTTATTGGGCTTAAAATTCTGTATAGCTTTGTTTTTTTATAATCAAGGTATAAATTTGTTGCTTTTTTTGAGAAAAAAATCGGGCAAAATTTTGTCGGTCTCAAAAAAAGGTTCTATCTTTGCACTCGCAATTTGAGGAAAGGTTAATTTTTCTTTCGGGTTCGCAACTCAAATGGCCCATTCGTCTATCGGTTAGGACGCAAGATTTTCATTCTTGAAAGAGGGGTTCGATTCCCCTATGGGCTACAATAAAAAAGATTTAAACAAGTCAAACGATAATGGCAAATCACAAATCAGCAGAAAAAAGAATCAGACAAACAAAAGTTCGTCGTTTATCAAATCGTTACGTTTCACGCACAACCAGAAATTCGGTACGCGCGTTGCGCGCTTTAACCTCAAAGGAAGAGGCTGCAGCCATGTATCCGGGGGTTTGCTCAATGTTGGATAAACTGGCAAAAAAGAAAGTTATTCATCAAAACAAAGCCAATAATTTAAAGGCTAAATTAGCTGCTCACATCAGCAAGTTGAACTGATTTTTTTATCTGTTAAGAATAAACGGAGCCGGTCACAAGTGTGTCCGGTTTTTTTTTAGCCTATACCTGATAATGGCAGTTGCTTTTCATTGCGTTTACTTTCTGCCTTTGTATTTTCGCCTTCTTTTCTTACTGGCATTGTAGTATTGATAAAACGCCAATGCGATCACTGCGATGCCTACGATGGTGATAATTGTTCCTATATTCATAGCTGTTTAATTGATTTGTGATTGAAGCAAAGTTACGAAAAAACGAGAAACTTCTTTGATTTTCTCAGGCAATATTTTTTTAGTAATTTTGGCTTTGTCAATGCTCCTGGTTTTACCAGGATAAATTAAAACGGGTAGTTTATGATTAAGCACATTGTACTCTTTAAGCTGGCTGAAGAAGCCGAAGGTAACTCAAAAGCCAAAAATGCGTTAATGATCAAGCAGGGCCTCGAGGCGCTGAAAGATTTAATCCCTGAAATCTTAAAAATGGAGGTATCGATAAATCATGCCGATGCTCCTGCGGGTAACTACGATATTATGCTCGACAGCGAGTTCGGGAACCTGGATGATTTACATACCTATATTTCGCATCCGGAACACCAGAAAGTAGGGGAGTTTATTGGTAGAGTGAGGATCGGTCGTGCGGCTATCGATTATGAATTTTAAAACGGCTTTTCAATAGTTTTCCCTCTGCTAAAAAAACGAAAAACGGTTGGCAGGACGGCGAATTTTTCGTATATTTGTTCGGTTTTTTAACCAAAAAACGGATAGGGATAAATTATAAATTCTCAGAGAGATATTTAAAGGATAAAAATGACAGAAGAAGAAAAAAAATCGGCAAGCGGTAATTATTCCGCGCAAAACATTCAGGTACTTGAAGGGTTGGAAGCGGTTCGCAAACGCCCGGCTATGTATATCGGAGACGTAAGCGAAAAAGGATTTCATCACCTTGTTTACGAGGTGGTTGACAATTCCATTGACGAAGCACTTGCCGGATATTGCAATGAAATAAACGTGACCATCAATGAGGATAATTCCATTACTGTTACCGATAACGGGCGCGGAATTCCGGTGGATTACCACGAAAAGGAAAAAAAATCGGCGTTGGAAGTCGTGCTTACCGTGCTTCACGCCGGGGGGAAGTTTGACAAGGGAACGTACAAGGTTTCGGGAGGCTTGCACGGTGTGGGCGTGTCGTGTGTGAATGCCCTTTCGATGCATCTCAAAGCCGAAATTCATCGGGACGGAAAAATTCATGTGCAGGAATATTCGCGCGGAAAGCCTTATTCCGATGTGCAAGTGATCGGGCAGACCGATAAAACCGGGACCATAATCACCTTTAAACCCGATGATACTATCTTTATCGTTTCAGAATACCGCTATGATATTTTGGCGACACGACTTCGTGAACTGGCTTTTTTGAATGCCGGGGTAACGCTTACCCTTACCGACAAGAGAACGCCCCGCGAAGACGGTACTTTCAAAACAGAACGTTTCTATTCTGAAAACGGGTTGGAAGAGTTTGTTCGTTATATCGACAAGGCCAAGGAACCGCTCATTTCGGAGCCCATTCACATTGTAACCGAAAAACAGGGCATTCCTATCGAAATAGCGATGACGTACAATTCCACGTACAACGAAAACATATTCTCTTACGTAAATAACATCAATACCATCGAAGGAGGTACACACCTTACCGGCTTCAGGAGAGGGCTTTCGCGCACACTGAAGAAATATGCCGAGGATTCCAAGATGCTGGAAAAGGTAAAGGTGGAAATCAGCGGTGATGACTTTCGTGAAGGGCTTACAGCCGTGTTGTCGGTAAAAGTGGCCGAACCGCAATTCGAGGGGCAAACAAAAACCAAACTGGGAAACAGTGAGGTGATCGGTGCTGTAGACCAGGCTACTGGAGAAGCATTGAACAATTACCTGGAGGAGCACCCAAAAGAAGCAAAAATTATTGTGGAAAAGGTTATTCTTGCTGCTACGGCACGCCACGCTGCACGTAAGGCACGCGAGCTGATTCAGCGGAAATCACCGTTGTCGGGTGGAGGACTTCCCGGAAAGTTGGCCGACTGTTCCGACAAGGATGCTGAGAAATGCGAAATTTTCATCGTCGAAGGAGATTCTGCAGGGGGAACAGCTAAACAGGGCCGAGACCGTATGTTTCAGGCCATCCTTCCGTTACGTGGAAAAATCCTGAACGTGGAGAAGGTGATGACCCACCGGGTTTATGAAAATGAAGAGATCCGGAACATATATACTGCCTTGGGGGTAACTATCGGAACGGAAGAAGATTCCAAAGCGTTGAATATCGAAAAACTCCGGTACCATAAGGTGGTAATCATGACCGATGCCGACGTGGACGGAAGCCACATTGCCACACTTATCCTGACTTTCTTTTTCCGGTATATGAAACCGCTTATCGAGAACGGTTACGTCTATATTGCCACTCCGCCACTTTACCTGTGCAAGAAAGGTAAAATCGAAGAGTATTGCTGGGATGACCGTCAACGCCAGGCATTTATCGACAAATATGCCGATGGGAATGAGAACGCAGTTCATTCTCAACGATACAAAGGGTTGGGGGAGATGAATGCCGAGCAGCTTTGGGAAACAACAATGAATCCCGAAAAACGTACGCTCCGTCAGGTAACCATCGAAAATGCGGCGGATGCCGATATAATCTTCTCCATGCTGATGGGTGAAGATGTTGCTCCACGCCGGGAGTTTATCGAAGAGAATGCTACTTACGCGCACATTGACGCATAAAACTGGGATTGTATGCTCCAACCCCCAATATTACAAACCGGTGATAAGGCAGTTATCCTTTCACCTGCCGGGAAGATAGATGCCGGGCTGGTGGCAAAGGCAGCAGACTTACTTTGTGATTGGGGATTGGGGGTGGAGATTTCCGAAAATGCATTGTGCAGGACCGGACGTTTCAGCGGCTTCGTGGAGCAACGGCTAGCAGACCTGCAGCGAGCCATGGACGACCCTGAGGTGAAGTTGATTTTCTGTTCGCGCGGAGGATACGGAACTGTACATCTGTTGGATAAACTCGACTTTACAGGTATAAGACAGTACCCGAAATGGGTTGTCGGTTATAGCGATATTACCGTTTTGCATGCAACGTTGCAGCAACATGGGATTATGTCTGTCCACGGGCCTATGGCCAAGCATTTTGCCGAGGAAGGCCCGGGTGACATTTCTGTTCGTTTCACCAAAACCATACTTGCCGGAGAACCCGTTTTCTACGATATTCCCGTCGCAAAGTATGCTTACCTCAACCGGAAAGGCAAAGCCTCCGGAAGGTTATTTGGCGGAAACCTTTCGGTTTTTTGCGGTATTCTAGGTACACGATTTGCCTATTTACCCAAAAACGGCATTTTGTTTATCGAGGATATTGGCGAGGAACCTTACAAGATCGACCGGTACATCAATCAACTTAAACTTGCAGGTATCTTCGACCGGATATCGGGATTGATCGTAGGTCAGTTCAGCGATTATACCGAAGACAACGATATGTATTCAGCGCTTTACGAATCCATCGCATCCGTTGTGACGGGATATGATTTTCCGGTTTGTTTCGACTTCCCGGCAGGACACGTGAAGCACAATTTCCCGCTTGTGATGGGAAAGACGGCAAAGCTTGTTGTCAAAGAGGATCAACTTATATTCAAACAGTCTTAAAGCAAAAAGATGGAGGTTTCAACTGAACTTATATTGCTTATTGGTTCTTTTCTTTTTTTCGTAAGTATGCTGGTGGGAAAAGCCGGGCATAAATTCGGTGTTCCGGTTTTGCTACTCTTCCTGTTGGTAGGAATGATTTTCGGAGGGGATGGATTCGGGCTCGACTTCGAGAACATTCAAATAGCACAGGCCATTGGAACCGTTTGTTTAACAATTATCCTTTTTTCCGGAGGCTTGGACACAAAGTTCAGAGAAATAAAACCGGTTATTCAGCCTGGGGTTGTTTTGGCTACGCTGGGCGTATTTATTACGGCCATTATTACGGGTGTTTTTATCTGGTGGCTGTCTGGTCAGGTTTACTCCGGGTTGGGAGTGGGTTTTCTGACGGCCATGTTGCTGGCTTCCACGGTTTCTTCTACCGATTCTGCGTCCGTTTTCGGCATTCTCCGTTCTAAAGGACTTATGCTGAAGAATAATCTTCGTCCGTTACTTGAGTTGGAAAGTGGGAGTAACGACCCTATGGCTTATATGCTGACGGTTACCTTTATCAGTCTTATCAATTCGGGCAACGACCCCAATTATGTGATGGTAGCCGTCAATATCGTTGTTCAGCTTGTGGTTGGAGCGTTGCTGGGATACTTCCTTGGGAGATTTTCGGTAGTCATCATCAACCGTATCCGAATGGACAATACTTCGCTCTATCCGGTCTTGCTCCTTATTACCGGAATATTTATTTTTGCAGTGACCTACTACCTGAAAGGCAACGGATACCTGGCGGTTTATATCGCGGGGTTGGTCATCGGGAACTCAAAGTTTGCACATAAACGCACATCGATGAGTTTTATGGATGGATTTGCCTGGATGAGTCAGATCCTCCTGTTCCTGACGCTGGGATTGTTGGTTAATCCCAGTGAATTGGTGCCAGTGTTGATTCCGGGCATTATCATTGCCCTTTTTATGATCTTTATTGCGCGTCCCATCACGGTTTACCTCTGCCTTATTCCTTTCAAAAGAATTTCATTTCGCGACAAAGCCTACATTTCATGGGTGGGATTACGCGGAGCCGTACCTATTATTTTTGCCATATTGCCGTTGGCAGCAGGAGTGCCCGGGGCAAGAACAGTGTTTAATATCGTCTTTGTGATTACCATCGTTTCCTTGTTGTATCAGGGTACTTCACTTCCCATAGTGGCCAAATGGCTTGGGCTGGCGGAAAAGCCGAGCAAGTACAAAAGTTTTGAGGATTTCGATGTTGAGTTCTCCGAAGAAATAAAATCGGCCATGACTGAGATCAGCATTACTGAAGAGACGCTAAAACACGGCAAGAACCTTATGGAGATGCCGTTGCCCGACAATACGCTGGCGGTGATGGTGAAGAGAGGTGAACGGTTTTTTGTTCCTACCGGACAAACGGCTCTCATGGATGGAGATAAGCTGTTGGTTATTTCGGACGATGAGGAGGCGCTGAAAGAAACGTACAAGAACATCGGAATTTCCAACTTCACCTATCAGAAAAACGACTGATGGAAAAATTAAACTCACTGTTCATCGTGTTGCTTGTAGTGGTTGGTCTCGTTTTTTCTGCATCGTGTAATTCTTGCCAGTCACAGAAGAATGCAGGTAAAGAAACGACAGCAATCGCATATGCAAAAGTATCCCCCGATTTTAATTCCGACAGCGCATACCGTTTTGTTGAAAAGCAAGTCAGCTTCGGACCACGGGTTCCAGGAACGACCGCACATAAAGCTTGTGGTGACTACCTATCGGAAAAACTGGCTGCCTTCGGTGCGGATATTTTTGAACAAAAAGCCCACGTAACGCATTATAACGGACAGAACATTCAGATCCGTAACATTATCGGGAGTTTTCAGCCCGAAAAAGAGAAACGTATTTTATTGTTTGCCCATTGGGACAGTCGCCCGTTTGCCGACGAGGAACCGGATCCCGATACACAAAATAGACCTATTCCCGGTGCAGACGACGGAGCAAGTGGAGTAGGGGTGCTTTTGGAGATTGCCCGCCAACTGCAGCTGCAGCCTCCCGGGATAGGAGTTGACATCATCTTTTTTGATTTGGAAGACTGGGGGCAGCCCGCATTCGATAAAAATTATCTTTCGGGTGAATGGTGGTGTGTGGGATCCAGGTATTGGTCGGAAAATCCACACAAAGACAATTACAAGGCTTCGTACGGAATTTTACTCGATATGGTGGGTGCAGCAAACGCTACATTCTTGCGCGAAGGCTATTCAATGCAGCATGCGTCGAATGTCGTGTCAAAGATATGGAGCATCGCTTCCCACATGGGATACAGGAAATTTTTCGTACAACGGAACGGCAGTTACATCACCGACGATCACGTGCCGGTAATTGAGAAACGGGGTATTCCGTGTGCAAACATCATTAATTTAAAGGATACTGACAATGGCTTTGCGCCACACTGGCACACGCACAACGACGATATGCGCAACATCAGTAAGGCAACGCTCCAGGCTACCGGACAAACGGTGCTGGAAGTGGTTTACCGGGAATTAGACGAAAACAACATATGACAATCAACGAAACAGAACAAGAGATTATCGATGAATTCAGCATCTACGATGACTGGATGGATAAATACGCTTATATCATTGAGCAGGGAAATCAACTGGCACCACTTGACGAGAAGTACAAGGTGCCCGAAAATATTATTCAAGGCTGTCAGAGTCGTGTTTGGCTGCAGACTGACTACCGGGACGGGAGATTGTACCTCCAGGCAGAAAGCGACGCTGTAATTGTGAAAGGCTTGTTAGCGTTGGTATTGCGTGTGTTTAATCACCGTACTCCCGACGAAATCCTTGCTTCCGACCTCCGCTTTATGAAGGAAATCGGACTTACTGAACACCTTTCTCCTACCCGGTCGAATGGGTTGCTTTCCGTGATCAAACAAATCCGGTTTTATGCTATGGCATATAAAGCAAAGAGCGATTCGGAAAAAAGATGACTCAACCCTCAAAACCCAATATATGAAACAACTCTTATTCTTATTATTATTTATGACGACTATGACCACCGCTTCAATGGCGGATGAAAATCCTTTTTTTAAACCGTACGATACTCCATACGGCACGCCACCGTTCGATAAAATCAAGATTGAGCATTATGAGCCGGCTTTCGATGAAGCTATCCGGCAGCACAAGGTTGAAATTGAAACCATTGCTGCTAATCCTTTTGCGCCGACTTTTCAGAATACCATTGCTGCAATGGAATATTCAGGCGAAATGTTGAACCGTGTGAGCGGTGTTTTCTTCAATTTACTGAGTGCTGAAAGTAACGATGAGATGATGATGATTTCGCAGCGGTTGAGTCCGAAATTATCGGAGCATTCCAACAACATCAACTTGAATGAAAAATTATTTGCCCGGGTAAAAACAGTTTACGATAACCGCCTGACTTCGGGTTTACTCCCTGAACAGATCCGTTTGGTGGAAAAATACTATGAACAGTTCGAGAATAGCGGCGCAACACTTTCTGCTGAAGACAAGGAAACCTACCGGAAGCTGTCGATGGAGCTGAGCAAAACAACCCTCGATTTTGGGCAAAACAACCTGAAAGAAACTAACAGGTTTGAAATGTTGCTTACCGATGAAGCCGATCTGGCCGGATTGCCCGTGAGCATTCTGGAGGCAGCTGTTGCCAAGGCAAAATCGAAAGGAAAAGAAGGATGGATGTTCGATTTGTCGGCTCCTAGCTACATCGGTTTTATGAAATATTCTACCCGTCGTGACTTGCGCGAGAAGCTTTACATGGCTTACAACACCAAAAGTGTTATGGGTGGAGAGTTTGACAATAAAGAAAACATTAAAAGAATCGTAAACTTACGCCTGCAGATTGCCAATTTATTAGGATACGGGAATTATGCCGGTTATGCCTTAAAAAATAGGATGGCGAAGAATGAAGAGGGGGTTTATAACCTGCTCGACCAACTGACCCGGGCTTACGGTGAAACAGCCCGTCAGGAGGTGAAGGATGTGGAAGCCTTTGCTGTCAAAATGGAAGGGAACCCGATCGAAATTCAGCCGTGGGACTGGAGTTTCTACTCCGATAAGTTGAAAGACGAGCGTTTCGACCTTAACGACGAAATGACGCGTCCCTATTTTGAACTCGAGAACGTGAAGAAAGGAGTTTTTGGACTGGCTACCGACCTGTACGGGCTGACCTTTGTGAAAAATAGCCAAACGCCTGTCTATCATCCCGAAGTCGAGGCGTTCGACGTGATGGATGCCAACGGCGATTTTCTTGCTGTCCTGTTTACTGATTTTCATCCGAGAGAGGGAAAACGTTCGGGTGCCTGGATGTCGTCGTTTAAGTCGCAATTCGTGAAGAACGGAGTGGATAGCCGTCCGCACATCACCATCGTGATGAACTTCACCCGCCCCACCGAAACAAAGCCAGCACTGCTCACTTTCGACGAAGTGGAAACATTCCTGCACGAGTTCGGACATGCCTTACACGGCATGTTGGCAAAATCGACGTATGAAACCTTGTCGGGAACAAGTGTTTATCGTGATTTTGTGGAACTTCCGTCACAAATTATGGAAAATTGGTTAGTAGAAAAAGAATACCTCGATAAATTTGCATTCCATTATCAAACGGGTGAAAAAATGCCTGCGGAGTTAGTGCAGAAGATCATCGATGCCGCCAATTACAATACTGGCTACTTGACACTTCGTCAGCTTTCGTTCGGATACTTGGATATGGCATGGCACACATTAAAACAACCGTTTAACGGAGATGTCCGTGAATTTGAACAAGAAGCAATGCGACCGGTACAATTACTTCCTGTCGTGCCCGAAACAAGTATGTCTACAGCGTTTGGGCATATATTCTCCGGTGGTTATGCTGCTGGGTATTATAGTTATAAATGGGCGGAAGTGCTTGATGCAGATGCTTTTGCATCCTTTAAGGAAAATGGGATCTTTGACAAGAAAACGGCTCGGTCTTTCCGGGTAAATATTCTGGAAAGAGGAAACACTGAAGAGCCAATGATTCTGTACAAACGTTTTCGCGGGCACGAACCCACCATCGATGCCCTATTAGAAAGAAACGGAGTGAAACAGTGAAAAATAGCCTTCGGTAAAAAAATGATGACCGAAGGCTTTTTTTTTTGCTAATTTGTTTTGTCACAACAAATTTATTCCTACCTTTGTTGCTGCAAAAGTTTTTTATAGCAGAAACGGGTATTTGGTTATTTTCTTCCTTCTCAGGGGCAAATCAATTCTTTAACCTTATCTTTTATACAATATCTTCTGCACCAATTAATTTTTTATTTATTTTATTTTTATTTTTACATGAACATTTTTGTTGCAGGCTTAAGTTATCAAATTAACGACGCCGATTTAAAAGAACTGTTTGAGGAATACGGAGAGATTACCTCAGCTAAAATTATTACTGACAGAGAAACACGCAGATCGAAAGGTTACGGTTTTGTTGAAATGGCTGACGAAGATGGTCAGCGCGCTATTGAAGAATTGAATGGAGCTGAGTACGACGGTCGTACACTGTCTGTCTCAGAGGCTCGTCCCCGTGCCGAAGGAGATAATCAACGCAGCAATAGAGGCGGTGGTAACAGAGGCGGTTACGGAAATCGTGAAAGAAGATATTGATATTTCTCAATAGGTCAAAAAAAGGAGACTGCGCGTTTATGTGCAGTCTTTTTTTATGAACCATTGCTATCATCAAGCGTTATACCAGGCAGTTTATAAACTCACAACCCCTATGCCTACTATCATACATATAGAAACAGCTACAGAAGTTTGTTCATGTGCTTTATCGTCCGGAGGAAAAGTTTTGCTGAACAGGGAAAACCTGAACGGACAATCACACGCTACGTCCTTGGGCGTTTTTGTGGAAGAAATGATACAGTTTGTCCGCGATAACGGTATGAAGATCGATGCTGTGTCGGTAAGTAGCGGTCCCGGTTCTTATACCGGATTACGCATCGGAGTATCGGAAGCCAAAGGATTGAGCTATGGGTTGGAAGTTCCCCTTATTGCTATTCCCACCCACAAGATCATGGCCTGGATAATGAGAGAGAAGGTTGAATCTGGGCACTTGCTTTGTCCTATGATTGATGCCCGGCGAATGGAGGTCTATGCTACCATGTTCGACGCAAACCTGGAGGTTATTCGTGCCACTTCGGCAGATATCGTGGATAGAGAGAGTTATGCCGATTTACTGGAAAAGCAAAAAGTCCTTTTTTTTGGCAACGGTGCCGAAAAGTGCAAGGATATTATCCTTCATCCAAACGCTTCGTTTATTCCGAATGTAAAACCAAAGGCATCTGCCATGACCGCCTTGGCAGAAAACGCATTTGCTGCCGCTGATTTTGTTGACTCTGCCTATTTTGAGCCTTTTTACCTGAAAGAGTTTGTTGCTACTGTTCCCAAGAACAAAATAATCTAAATACCCGTCCGTTTCTCTTCCTTTCTTTCAAACACTATCGCTTTGACAGGGTTTGTCAGGTGCTTTCTGTGTCCTTTTTTTGTAATATATGCTTCTAACAAGCTATAATTTAATTCTTTTCCTTCTTTTTTTACAAAAATACCCCCAATTTCCCTCAAAAGACTTTTTTTTTGAAAAAATGTCCAAAAAAAACCGATAAATCTTGCTAAATAAAAAAATTAGAATAATTTTGACAATAAACGGACATAAAGTAAATATTGTTGCGTAAGATAAAAGATTTTGGTATCCTAAATGGATAATAAAGTGTCCTTTTTCTGTAAAGACTTTTTTTAACAAAAAATTGGAAGTATTATCCGGCTTGAACACATAATTGATTCATGCCGGATAATTAATCTACACAATCTGTAAACTATAAAAATGGAAAAAATGAAAAAGATTTTATTTGTGCTTTTAGCGGTGGCTTTTCTATTGACTAGCTGTGCCGAAATGGATGTAGGGCTTGCGGGCAACAACCGTTTTTCGTTCGAAGGAGCAACCTGTTCCATTGAACAGGCCGTTGTTCTCCGTGCCCACTGCTTAATACTTTGAAAAATGTATAAACTTGCAAGAAGATGTGAAATCATGAAACAACTTATTTTAACACTAAAAGCAATGAAAAAAGTAATTTTATTATCCCTATTGGCGGTATTATTCGCCTGTGAAAAAGACGATACTGTTGTCTCCGCGTACGAATTAAGATCCTTGACAAACACAGAATGGATTGGTGTAATGTTGGATTACTATAATGGCATGGTTGTTGTCAAAGTTATATCTAACACAGAGGCCACGATGACTGCCGGCGTTTTAACAATGTCATTCAACTACACTTTCGATTCATCATTAAAAACGGGAACCCTTACTTCCGAAGGGAACACATTCATCTATGAAGTAATGGAGAATACGTTGATCCTTTCTGACTCTTATGGTGATAAATACTATTTCACTCAAAGAAAGTAAATAGTTGTTCCCAAAAATTACTTAGCCGAATCGTAGTGATTCGGCTTTTTTTCTGCGTATCTAAATTGATGCCCAGGCAGTCTACCAGTAGCAAAAGTCTGCGAGATTTGATGTTTACCGTTGCTAGAGAAGCATATTGTGAAAAGTCACAGCATTTCCCCCGCCCCATTAACAAACAGGTTAAATCTTATCTGAAGAAACAACATAAATAAAATAGACTCAAATTATTTATTAACACATTGGTTATATTGTAGATAATGATTAAAAATGCCTGCAGGGTCATAATTTACAAATGTTAATGTTCCTATTGTCCAAAAAAATGTCTGTTTAGTTATAACCAAAAATGAGGAACCTGTTTATTTTTGACAACGGAAGAAATCTTTTTCTTTTTTAATGTTTAATCATTTTAAAATTATTATTTATGAGAAAAATTGTTTTGTTTTTCGCAGTTATTACCGTGTCGGCAATTGCCATCACTCACTCTTCCTGTTCCAATGACTTGAATCTTGCTGAGGAAGAAGGTATTGTTGCCGTTACTGCCGGTACCCGAGCAGTAGAAGTTCCCGCTTGCGTAGATCCCTGTCGTGATGTACAAGAAGTTCGCCTCATGGCTGGACAACATTACGAAGCCGGGAAAGTATATGTAGTTAACAACAAAGAAAAATTGTATGTTGCTTACGAAACTACCGGGGAATGGAAAATGAAAGCAATTCATCTTTTTGTGGGCGCTTGCGACAAGTTACCGGTGAACAAACAAGGCAATCTTGTTCCGGGACAATTCCCCTATAAAGTTGAATTTAACGGCTTGCAAACCTTCTATTATGTTGAAATTCCACTGGACACACTGCCCGAAGGCTGTGTATGTGTTGCCGCTCATGCCGAAGTGGTTAAAGTGGTTGACGGCGAAATAGTTCAAAGTGAAACAGCCTTTGGAGAAGGCGGAAAAGTGGGTAAAAACTGGTTTATGAAATTTGAATATTGCATAGCCGCTTGTGAAGATGAACCGCCGGTAGAGGTGTGTTATCAGGACGAAACAGCCTGGGCTGCCGGTTTCCGTTACGTAGCACAAGGTAACTGGGCTACCTATACTCCTTATGTAGCCAATAATCCCGTTAATGTTTTTGCCGGTCAAAACTACTTGGTTGGAACCGTAACTTTTTCCGAAGTGGTGGATGGTAAAGTAACCATCACTCTTGCCGCGCTTAACGGAGCCCGGTTGCAGAGTGTTGCAGAGTCGGTAAAAATTCAGGGATATGAAACGGCTCCCAGCGGTAACCCGGCCCCCGGCCTGTTTACTACGTATAAAGGCAACGAGACAACCGTAATAGTTGATGCATATGCATATTACGGAATTCACTTAGACGTGCAGCGTGTTGTGGATTGTATGGAGTGATGAGATGTAATGTTTTAGCCATTAACGGCTAAAACATTACATCTATGCTGTTTATAAACACCAGGAGAAATACCTTTTTTGTTTTTAAACACCCGATAGAAAGAACTTTCACTTGAAAATCCTGACATTTCCGCAATTTCTACAATTGAAAGTGAATTAGCTTGTTCCGGTGAACAAAGCAATTCTTCGGCATAATTGACCCGGTAACTGTTCACCAAATCACAAAAGTTGGTGTTGAGTTCTTCATTAACTACCTTTGATACGTAAGTACGGTTGGTTTTTAACAACAAAGAAACGTCGGAAATCTTTAGTTCTGGATTTTTAAAAATCTCCATTTTCTCCAACAAATAGATCAAACGGTCCCGCAATGACTTCTGGTTGTCCATACCGGGAATATAATAATGAGCAACGGTTTTTTTACCAGTAAAGACCTTGCTTGATTCATACTCTTTTACATTTTGAGAAAAATGTTCAATGGTAAATCGTTGCATGTAGCTCACATAAGCGCTGAAAAAAATACAGACAGAATAAATAGCAAAAGATATATAAATAAGCCGGGGACGTGCAATAAAGTAGCTATTTCCAATACTGTTCGCCACCACCGAAACCAGTGATGCTAGCAATAATGCAGCAACAGCCCATTTTAGGGGAGTTAAATCTTTTCCTCCGAGGTTCGAGTAAAACGTCTTTACTTTTTTGTTGTACTTATCGATAAGCCTGAAACCAAAATAAACCGATAAAATGACCTGAACTGAAAACAGGACTTTAAAGAGGTGTTCACGCAAAATTTGCAAACGAACTAACCGGGGGTAAGGCTCATATCCACTTTTTTGATACATAATACCCTGTATAAATGATTCCATTTCTGCCGGTGTCATCAACAGGTAGATCACTGCGCTGTATATGGCCAGCAGAAAGGATGGTAAAGCAAGCCAGGACCACTTATACTGTATCGCCGGATCCGTCGTCAATATCCTTATGTAATAGTAGTACAGTGGAAAGATAAGCAATGAAGTAAACACCCATATGCTGTCTAGCACGGTATATAATTCATATTTATGATTGAAAAAAGCGGCATGAGCAATAAAGTTGACCAGTATAAAGATCAGTAGTAGGATAAAAAACTTTTTCGACCTGTTTTTTTGCTTATCAACGAGCAGTAAAAATATCCAAAACACACATACAGCTGCGGGCAGGATAGTAAAAATAGGGTATAACATGGCAACAAATTTAGGACAAAATTAAAAAAAGAATCTATCTGCTGCAAATTTCATCTTCTTTTATTCTTTTATTTTTTACCGTTTGAGAATTTTTTTGACGATTTGGGAATATTTTATGAAATAGGAAAAAAAGATTGTCTTCAAAAAAAGCTGTCAATTATGAAGAAAAAACATCAAGAATCTAATATATAAACAGTTGTGTTTTAACGGTCATTTTCGCTGATTTTCTCGAATGTGTCCTTTTTATTAAATATTTTGACTTTTTTTCGTTATCGGATTTGTATAAAAAGTTACTTTTTAACCTTGTCATTATCAGAAGTATGATTTTTTCATCACGCTCGTTTAGTCCAAATTTAACTTCCTGGAGTGTCTCAAAAGTGCAAAAAAAAGTCGTTTTAGTTATAACTTTTTCTTTTGGGCTATCCTAATTTTGCATCAACAAAAAAATGAATTCTCAATAAAAAACCCTATTTAAAATTATTTAGACCTTTCCCGCCTTTATTCATAAAGGTAAAAAATAAGGTGACTAAAAGGGTTCATTTATGAGAAAAAAATGTGGAAAAGATACACTATTTTATAAAATAGGAGATTTATCAGTCATTTATGAGTCCGAGAAATACAACTTTGTGTCTGTTTTTTGCAGCTTCACATATTTACAAACTCAATATTACAAATAAAATGCTCAAGCATAATAAATTAATTCTGATTATAGTATTGATACTGGGAACGTATCAATTACATGCCCAGACAGTCGGAGTCAAAACCAATTTCGCTCATTGGGCGGCAGCAGGTACACCAAATGTTGGTTTAGAATTTGCCCTTAATCGTAAGTACACACTCGAAGTAGGAGGAGGATTCAACCCTTTTGTATTTAACGACAACAAAAAAGCAAAACACTGGATTGTTCAGCCTGAGCTGAGGTATTGGCTTTGCGAAAGTTTCAACGGCCATTTTTTTGGATTGCATGCATTGGCAGGCGAATACAACATCGGCGGAATAGATATTCCAGTAGGTCGTTTATCCAATTTAAACGAATTCCGCTACGAAGGTTTTGCTTACGGAGCTGGCATCAGTTACGGGCATCAGTGGTTAATCTCACCCAGGTGGAATTTTGAGCTCAGCATCGGCGCAGGCTATGCTTACCTGACGTACGACAAGTTTACCTGTGTGAAGTGCGGAAGCAAAATATCCAGCGATACCCAAAACTATTTGGGTGTAACTAAAGCGGCAATATCCCTTATTTATCTTATAAAATAAAAAAATGGAAGTACGTATGAAACGGAAAAGTATATACAGATTGCTTGTTACGATGACTGCCTTGTTCGTAAGCCATGAGGTAGTAACGGCTCAAGTCAACTACACGGATCAGATAGTTATTGAAAACCAGGCTATATCTAAGAAAGGGGGCGTAACAAGCGTGACCATGGATATGAACCTCGACAACTTGAGGCTCAACAAAAATGATATGCTGATTATCACACCTGTAATAGTCTCCAATCAAAATGAAGTAGAATTAGAATCTATAGCCGTGAAAGGGACACTACGGAATAAAGTACTCCAAAGGCCGTTTGAGTGGAATGGGAAAACACACCTTTCCATGCCGGTGGAAAAACAATTGGTGCGCCGGAACGGTACGGCCCAGTCGATGCATTATACCGCCACCCTGCCATATTCGGACTGGCAACGAAATGCACGGTTGCTACTGAGAACGGAAGTAGTGGGTTGTGCCGATTGCTCGGACATGCAACCCGATAAATTGGTTTCGCAGAGGATCCTGGCCGACAAGTTCATTCCCGATTTCCGCATGTCGTATATCGTACCTCAAGTGGAAGAAGTAAAAGTGCGAAGCGAAATATTCAGCGCACACCTCAACTACATCGTGGGACGTTACGATTTACTGCCGGACTTCCAGAACAATGCTGAGCAACTGGCCAGAGTAGACAGTGTAGTTCATGCACTGAAAGCCGATTCTGATCTCTCAATTACTAATTTCACTATCTCCGGCTATGCTTCCCCTGAAGACACGTACGAGCGCAATATGCTCCTCTCTCAACGCCGTGCTGAAACGTTTGCCCGTTATATGGAGAAGAAATACGGCTATGCACGGGACCGGTTTAACGTACAGTGGTTCGGCGAAGACTGGGAAGGATTACGGAAAGCTGTTGAAGGTTCCTCTTTGACCGATAAAGAAGCTGTCCTTGACATTATCGACAACGTAGGTATAAACGAGGGCCGCGAAAAACGACTCATGGAGTTGAACGGCGGTTCAACCTACAGGCTCATGCTCAGGGAGTATTTTCCACCGCTTCGCCGCAACGATTATGAGGTGACGTTCGTTTCACGTACGTTTAACGTTGAGGAAGCCAAAGAACTTATTAAAACAAAACCTAAAGTATTAAGTCTCAATGAGATGTATCTGGTGGCCAATACCTATCCAGCAGATAGCCCGCAATACAGGGAAGTATTTGATATTGCCTGTCGAACTTTTCCCGATGCCGAAGTTGCCTGCTTAAACGCTGCTGTAGGTGAGTTACGTGCAAACAGGCCCGACGCAGCCTTGGCCTATCTGGAGCAGTATAACGAGAGCCCTGCAGCAATGAATCTGATGGGGGTAGCATATGCCCAAAAAAGAGATACTGCCCGAGCCAAACAATACTTCAACAGAGCTATTCAGGCAGGCAATGCCGATGCAGAGTACAACGCAAAACAACTCCAACAATATATAGAGGATAACTTGTAGAGAGCTAGAAGATGAGAGTCTTAAGAATAAACATTAAAAGTAAACAAACGTATTAAACAGATCAAATTAAACTAAATTATTCACTTTTTAAATTATCAACTTATGAAAATCGGAAAATTATTTTTAGCAGGAATTGTAGCCTTGGGATTAGGGCTTACAGGATGTAACAACGACGACGTACCGGAACTGTCCGGTGAAAAGGAAGCTACCATCTCGATCAAGGTATTACCTTCCAGCAACGGCTCTTTACTACGTTCTACCGGCAATTTGAACGGTGACGGTGTTCTGGCAAAAGGATTGGCTCAAGAGAGCGCGATCAAATCCTTGGAGGTATGGATCTTCAAAGGCGATGTATTAGACGCCTATAAGAGTGCTGCCGCAGCTGAAGTAACTGAAATTGAAGCCCGCATCGGAGCCCGCACAGTGGTGGTTGTGGCCAATGCAGAGATTGGACAAAAGAACTCGAAAGCAGAACTTCTTGCGACAATCAAGGGGTTGCCGGCTGATGTTGCTGGAAAAGGATTGGTCATGACGGCAGAACCGTTTGATGTAACTCTTGTAAAAGGCAATAACTATTACGGTTATACGGATGCAGAAGTAGCTGCTAAAACCGGCGAAAATAAAAACCATTTGAACGATAACAAAAAACCTCTTCCAATCACCCGTGTCAATGCCCGCGTAGCAATTGTTAGTGCTGTGTTGGATCTGGCAAGTGTACCAGCTAACCAGAAAGTGGTATTCGATGCTTTGAAAGATGTGGAAGTGGCCATGTTTAACGTCCCGAAAGAAACAAAACTGTTTGGCAGCGATTTGGCTAAGAACGAGAACTATCTGTTTGGTGCAAAATGGACTTCACCGCTAAGCACTTATGTGGGATCTGCCGATGCTTCTGCAGTCGCCACAGCCTCTTTGACTGACGCTGTAACCGGCGCACTTCCGGTGGTTGTTACCAATGCTCCCTATTACTATGTAAACGAAAGCAATGGAACCGACAAGATGTTTATCGTGCTGCGTGCAAAAGTATACAAAAATAATGCTGTTGTTGAAACCGTGAAAGAGTTGTATACCGATAACGAAGGGTACACTTATTATCCCATTTGGATAAACGCTGCAGACAAAGGATATTCTTACGACCAAGGTTATGTGGCTGACGGAACGATCAAGCGCAATACCCAATACAACATTTCCCTTACCATCAAAGGATTGGGTAATCCCAATATCGATCCGGTTGACAAAGCATGGCTGGACGTAGCAGTGGCAGTAGAGGACTGGAAAGTTGTTGGACAAGGCGTAATCTGGTAAACTATCCACAGTAACCACACTGTGCCCGCAAAACATACCCGCGGCAGGAGTGATACCTGTTGCGGGAACAAGAAGAAACTATAAAACAACAAAAGATGAATAGCACGAACAAATACAGCTTTATACTTGTAGCAGTATTGCTGACAGTAATGCTGAGCAGTTGCCTGAAAGAAGACTTGTCGGTATGTCCACGCCCGTTCCAGATAACTGTTAAGGTAGTGGATGCCGACGGAAATGACATCACTGAATCGGGAGATGTGGAGCAAGTAATTATGTTTGTGTTCGACGAGGAGGAAAAGATATTCAAGAGCTTCTATCTCTCCGCCAGCGAGGTGAAACAGCGTAAGGCATTGCAGATTGTGATGGATTATCCCGGCCACTCTTTACTCAAGTTTGTCGCTTGGGGCAACCTGGATGAAAACGTCGACTATTCGAATATAAGCGACGTAAAAGAACTGAAAGACCTCTACGTGAGGCTGAGATCAGCGGATTCCGAACAAACAGATCAACGCATGGCGTATTCGCCCAGTGATCTTTTCTACGGAACCATCAGCGTACCGGTAGAGTATGGAGGAACAACATCCGGCACATCGCATGTGTTGGAAATCACCCGAAAAACCGCAGGAGTAACCATTACCTCCCTAAACTTGAAGCAATGGAACGGCAATGGGGAAGGCTCCTACTCCTATTCAGTGCGCGAATCGCTCGATACCTATGACATGAACGGCAACCTGACAGGAACTCGTTCTTTTTACTCGCCGCCGGCAACATTTAACAAAAACGGCAATTTCGTAGCACCCATTTTCTATATTTTTCCTGCGGCATTTGGAAAATCGATAGTGGTGGACATTCTTTATAACGGGGAGGTGATCTTCACGGCCGACAGGGACAGCATGGGAAAACCGTTCAATGCGGAGGTAGGCCGGACACTGAACATCCTTATCGATTTCGAGGCAACATTAAGCATCAATGTCAATGTCACTCCTTGGAATCAAGTCTTCCAGTACGTAGAATATCTATAAATTCGAGACAATGAAAAAAACAGCATATCCATTCAGCTTAAAGGCAATTGTCGCTATAACAGTACTTATGGCCTTATTGACATCATGCCTCTCCGACGATCTGACGGTCAACGAAGAACCAGGTGTTATAGTCGTGTCACTTGATGGAGTGACAACTCGTGCAGCTGGCGATCCCCTCTTTACCGGCGATGAAGCTATCGATAAGGTGCGTGTCTTTGTATTCGCAGGTGAATACGTTGAGAAAAACAAGTTTTATACATCCGGAAACAGTGATTTTGTTAATCCTTTTGTGTTGGAAGTAGCCACGGGCAACAAAGAGGTTTATGTAGTGGCCAATGAGAGTAATGCACTGACTCCTGTGTTGGAATCCATCACCACTAAAACCGGACTGATGGAAACACTTGGCGATCAGATCAGCGCACCGCTGACACTTCCACTTTTGATGACTGGAAAATCTGTGGGTGTGTCGGTTGCCAACATAGAGGATCCCTTAAGAAACAATACTTCCGTCACCCTTACACGGGTAGCGGCAAAAATAAGCCTGACCTTGAAAAAAGATACGGATGCCGAAGTGAAAATTACCAGGGTGAGCCTGTTGAACAATACAGAAAAAACTGCCATCTGGGCAGGAGGTGCAAGCATCTCTGATCAGACCTACTGGAATTGGACGCATGCCTTGCCCACTGCCGTCGATTTGAGCACTACTGCTACTGCCATCAGCGGATACGAGAACATTTACGTATACGAGAACCTTACAGGCGGTGTTAAGGCACATGCCACACAACTGGAAGTGGAAGCCTTGTACAATAACGTACCCACAAAATACCGGGTTTATCTCAACGAGAACGTTTCTTCCGTGATTAACGCGGGCGACCCCTCCTCGTCGGTCACCACCCCCGGTGACCACCTCTACTCCCTGAAAAGAAACCATGCATACCAACTCATCGGTACCGTTAAAAATATCGGCGAATTCGATGGGCTGACAATTCTCTCCCGTGTGCTTCCCTGGAATTATTTACCGTCAAGCTTATTGTTTGATAGGACGTTCACACTATTCCCCAAACCGACATCCAATAATTTCACGTATAGTGTAAACGAGAATGGGAAAATCAGCTTTACGTTTAAACTGACCAATCCGATCGACGCCACATGGGTAGCGAATCTCACCAATCCCACTGATTTTGAATTCGAAGGACTATACCAGGGAGGTAGAAACGACGAGGTGACCCTAACCGTCAAGGCAACAAACTTTCCGGGTGCAGTAGAACGCACGACAGAGTTCTATATTAATGTGCTGTACGGTGGAAACTCATCGGAGATACCGCTGCTCAGCGGTAGTCCTTTGGTAGGCCCCGGTAACAGGGTATTAATCAAACAATCCGCAAACCCGTAAAAATGGAGAATGAATTATGAAGAAAAGAATATATCCTTTTGTTTCACTGATTGCGGTTATGCTGATTATGGCGACCGCCTGCACATCTGAGGTGACAGAAAAATTTCCCGCCGAAGACGGCCACCTTACACTTAGTTTGTCGATGGGTGATATTTCTACCCGTGCCCTAACTACGGAAGAGAGCGATAACGACGGGAGTTATAACGAGAAGAAAATCGACAGACTCGACATCTTTTTTTATCAGGGAACTACCCTCAAATGGCGTGTGAACAACCTTTCGTATGACGCCGGAACACAGAAGACAACCATTCCGGTCGTAGCAACTAAACGGGCTTTGTTCGAGAACAACACCACAACTACCTACGACGTCTATGTAGTGGCGAACAATACTGCCGACCTAAGTTCTATCACTGAAGAAGAGAATAACTTGCAAACGTTGAAGGACCTGGTTTTCCAGACAGCAAGTTTCGTGTCCGATGGGGGTGCTGTTGCTCAATCCTCTTTCGTCATGGATGGAATGATTTCACAAATAGTGAACCTGAACACTCCCGACTTGGGGATGGTCCACCTGAAAAGGGCAGCTTCAAAGATACGGCTCCAGCTAATCGAAGTGAACGTTCCGGGATATGTTCAGGAAGGAACGGCACTGGCGAGACTGGTGCACTTCACCGACCGGTCGGTATTGATGGATGACGGCACAACATTTGTTCCGGGCAGTGCTGACTGGAAAGATACCGGATACAAGGAATTAACAAAAACTCTTTCTGGCAACATCAACACCACAGCAGCTCCTTTCTACACCTATGCCAACGACTGGAGCTCCGATTTCACCAAGGAAACCTATCTCGAACTCCTTATTCCGTTAAAGGAAAATACAGGCAATGATATAGGCTATTACAAGTATCGTGTCCCCGTGACTCCGTATGGACTGACCGGTGATGATCAGCAATACATGAACAAGGTTCAGCGCAATTTCCTGTATGATATTGGTGTGACAGTACGGATATTGGGAAGCAGGGATGAACCCCCTGTAGATATTCAGGGCAACTATACCATCAAGGATTGGAGCACCCAGGAGATACTGGTAACCATCACGGGTTCACACTACCTGGTGGTGTCAGAACGCAACGTGGTGATGCCAAATATGAGTTCATACACCCTCAACTTTAACTCATCTGTAGCCAACGTCATGCTCGTGCCCAATTCGTTAAAAGCAACTTACACCTATGTGCCGGCCGGGGCATCGTCTCCGGTCACAGAAAACGTTGCCGGAGGCCAAATGCCATCGGTACAGGTACAGTCAGGTGTGGCTTCCGGTACGATCATCATCACCAGCGCCATTCCGGAAAATTACATTCCGAAAGATATCGAATTTCAAGTTACCAACGGACAGCTGACGGAAACGGTAAAAATACGACAGTTGCCGGCAACCTATTTTTCAGTTACAAAAGGAGTCCGTTCCTATATGCCCGGTGAAGGTACCCGCTATTCATTACCGTCCGGCAATAATAATCCGTATATGTATGCCATTACAACATTGGCTCCTAAAGGCGATATTATATGGGGTTTTCCACCTGTTGACAGCCAAGGACAAACCATCAACAGTGAAGAGGTTTCAAAAATGGTCTCTCCTAAATTTGAAATGGCATCACAGTTTGGAGCGAGCGTTCCAAAATCTTATTCCGATGCACAAACTCAATGCAGAGGGTATAGCGAAACTTCAGAAGATGGCACTACAAAAACAGGCTGGCGCCTTCCCACAGCAGCTGAGATTTATTATATCGATGTTCTTCAGCAAACAGCTCCTACCAAATATGTGATGAGAGGCCCCTATTACTGGAGCAACTGGAGCCAGTATCCGACAAAAAATGCCAATGGGCAATCGGGCTACTATGGTGCTTACCGGATGCGGGAAAACCTGCCTTTTGTAAGAACAGACGACACTTACAACTGGAATTCAGGGGCCACTTACAGCAGCGCTCATGTACGTTGTATCCGTGATATTAAAGATTAATTAAACTATAGACCAAAAAAGATATGAAAAAGATAATATACAGTCTATTCGGTTTGTTGATAGCTCTCTCAGGCTGCGTGGATGAGGGTGTATGGAAATCCGAACAGCAATTGAATGAAGGAATCGATGTTACAGTGTCTTTCTCGGCCTCTATCCCGGATTTTAAAACAGTAAATACCAGAGCAACCGGCGGTGTGAACGATATGTACCTGTTGGTCTTTGACGAGAACGGCAGTTTTATCGTGAGAAAGAAAGCCACTCTCACCAATCAATCGGAGACAGGCGGAACTTTTACGGCTTCCCTACCGTCGAGCAGCAAACGGCGCATTGTACATTTCATTTCAAACCTCGGAGAAGAAGCGTTCAACGATTCTCCTGGGGTGAACGAAGCTACAGTGGTCGCGCTACTGAGCACGACAAGCACCACATTCTGGTCACGGGTTGAGTTGAACAGCGGAATATCCGCTACAAGTTTCAACGGGATAACAGTACAGCTACTTCGCAACCAGGCCAAAATAAGTGTGATCAACGAAGCTTCCAATTTCACCTATAACGGCTTTGTTATTCACAACTCACCCCAACAGGGAACCATAGCTCCCTATAGCGCAGCTACGGGATTTCTTGAAGGAACAGTTAGCGAACCATCGGGGGTGACGTTACTTCCTGCCTTGTTGTCCGGGATCTCAACAGGAGAAAAATACTTGTTTGAACGTAAAAATGCATCGGCATCCAATATCACCACGGTAATTGTACGGGGTACGTACGAAGGGGAATCCTACTACTATAAGATCGATTTGATTGATAGCAATAAAAACCGTTATAACATCGAAAGAAACTACCATTATGTAGTAAAAATTCAATCGGTCACAAGGGCAGGATTCAGCAGTTTTAACGATGCTCTGGCAGGTGCCTCGCACAACAACACAGCCCTTGATCCGGTGATCGAGAAATATCCCATGATCTCCGACGGGAACAGCAAGTTGGAGGTGGAAAAAACGTTGGTAATCCTCACTCAACCCAACCAGACCTTTCAGGTATGGGCAAAGTATTTTCCCGATATCAGCAGCGATGAAGTGAATAACACGGGAGTAATGGTCTCCTTACAAACCGGAAACTCCGCGATTAATGCCGCTTCCCTTAACTTCAATCCAACAACAGGGATTATTTCCGGGGTAAGTCTTGGAGCATTTCCCCAAGAACCGGGAGTAGCCCTGATCAGGGTATCGAAAGGCGAATTGGCACGTACCATCCGCGTGGTGTTCAGGACTCCTTTCCAGTTTGATCCGATAACGATCAATAACGCGAATCCCGGAACAGTCGGGAACGCTCAAAGCAGCAATGTCGCCTTACGCTTTACCATTCCGGATGACTTTCCTGAAGACCTTTTTCCACTCCCGATACAAATTCATGCGAAAGGGCTCTATCCGGCGGCAAGCGGATTGGAAATGGTTGTGGAAGGTGACCGTCGGATCCATTACATCTACCGGGCAGCGCAGAAAGGAGAACAAACGATCCACTTCAAGACCAATCTATCGGGGAATGCAGAAGGTGTTATATTAAAAGCCGATTATTTTACTGATGGAATGGTAGGATATAATTCAATATACAGGACGGGTAACCTGACCTACGGCAGCTCTTCCAAACCGGTACCTTACGCGCTGCGAAACAACCTGTCCGCGACTTCCGGCACCCTCTACATGCCTGCGAATGAAGATGGCAAATATATTTGGGCGATTGGTTCAACATCGGCAGGCCAATCTCAAACGGTGAGTTTTGAAATAACGGAAGGCTTCATACATAGTAGGTATAGTAGCACATTCACTCCCAACAACTCAACCAATATCCATCTGAATAGTGTGACAATATTAGGGTTTCTAGGCTCAATCACCTATGGTGGAAATGGTTCTGTTCTCCCGGGAACACCCATGCATTCCGGTGTAGGAATAGTTGCGTCAACGGGAAGTATTCAGGTAAATTCAACGGGCTCATTCATTTATACACCGCCGGCTTCTTACAACAACAATACTTCCGTGACATTCACTTACGAAAAACAGGTAAACAGCAACTACAAAGAAAAATATAGCGCCACTACCACTATTGGTAATTTAAGAAATGACGGAACTATTCTGATGGTATTGACAGACTTAATATTTGAAGGAACGATAAAATACTACCGGAATAGTAGTTGGCGCGATGTCCCTTCCGATGGCACTGTAAGCATCAGTCCAGGCCCCGGTAGTATCGAAATGACATCAACAGGGAATTACCGTTACACGGTATCAGCGTCGACAAATAACTCACAATCAGTCACATTTAGATATCAAAGAAATAGCACCACCAATTATGAGCAAATAACAACTATAGCTCAATTGAAAACGGACAGTAGTTTAAGTTTACGATTAGAATAATAAGCAAATTGTTCTTCTATCACTTATTGAAAGTGAACAAGGTGTAGTTTCCCGAAAATAAGATGTATTGAGAAACAGCAACTACAAAAGTGAATTATGAAAGAGATAGTAATGTATATTGGACGCAACAAAAAAACAAAGAATCACTATTGGGCTCATATCTAAACAAATATTGTTCGATCAAGAGTCTTTAATAGGAAAATCTACTGCTCAAATCGTTTGTTTGGAATATTCGGGGAAAAATAATTTTTCTCCGAATATCCGGCGATTAGAGGTACAAATTATACTAACGTATGAATAAATTAAATAATTACTTTTCACCAGACAGTAATAAAATAATTAATACTAAAGAGATTGCTGCCGATTATTATAACGGTGTCGCGCAATGTGTGCTTCATTTCAGCAACGGTAAGTACAAAGTTATCACAAACGAAAACCCGAATGATCTGCTTGCAGTGAACGTGGTAAGCTACAATAAGACCGAACAGGGATTTGTGGAACTGGTATTGAAACACTACAAGGAGGCCACGTCACTTGACGACCTGGCAATCCGGTGTGATTACAAATCTACCAAAACATTCACGCGCCATTTCAAGCAAAAATTCAACACCACTCCCAAACAATGGCAGTTGTCAATCCGAAAGAATGAAGTCATCGATTACTTGGAGAATACCGATTACCCGTTAAAAAAAATTGCATCCCTTTTGGGTTTTTCCAATGTATCACACCTGCGCGATTTCTGTCTCAAAAAAATCGGCTTGCCGCCCGAGAAAATAAGAAAACTTGATAAATGAAAAGAGCGAACTGTCCCACACGACAGTTCGCTCTCTGTTTAAATTTCGGCTAAAAACTGATTCCTCTAATTCAACTACGGGGAAATACTGTCTTTATAAATATCCCAAAATAAGTTCTTTGTTAAATTTATTATTCAATTTTCTGTTCGGTTTAAACCAGACCAGTCAATAAATCGAACGAGTGGTCAAGAAACTGTATATAAAGTGTTTATATGGTTTTTTTCTTTCCTGTGCTAGCTTAAAAGAGTTAAAGTATACATTGAGGTTAAACAATAGCTTTGCAATATTCCTTGCCTCAGATCACATTGATCTGGTGTAATTTTTAGCGTCTTCGAAGCGTTTCATTTAAGAATAGTTACGGTGTTAGTATTTCAATCTTTTTCTTCATAAAAATAGAAAACCGGTTTTCTTTTAAGGATTATGAATGAAATTTAATTTGATAGGTGGGGCATGCGCTGATATTTGGAAGGGGTGATTCCAAATTCCTTTTTAAATGTTCTTGAGAAATAGGCAAAATCATTGAACCCACAGTCCATCGCAATTTCTCCGATAGGTTTCTGGGAAGTAGTCAGCAGTTTTTTGGCACGGTTCAGCCGTACCTTCAGGATGTAATTTGTGGCATTCAATCCCGATATGGATTTGATTTTCCGATTAAGCTGAGAAGGACTCACACACATTTCTGAAGCCAGCCCCTGCGGGAAGAAGTCAATGTTTTTCATCTCCCGGTAAATAATATCGGTAACCTTTTGCAAAAATTCGAAATTGGAGTCGTTCGTCAGTTCAGGTGAGGCGTTTTGACTGTCTAAAACAACCTGACCGTATTTTTCCCTTAATTCTTTCCTGCTTTTTAAGAGTTGGTTGATTTTCGCTTTCAGCTCTTCCTCAATGAACGGTTTAGTCATATAGGCATCGGCTCCCGCTTTAGTTAATTGAATTCTGTCTTCATCAGAAGCTTTGGCTGTAAGCACGATTATAGGAATGTGGCTGGTCATAACAGAATTTTTGGTGTGGGAGCAGAGTTTATTGCCATCTACTAGGGGCATCATTAAATCGGAAATGATGAGGTCGGGAATTTTTTCTTCCGCAAAATCCATCGCTTGCTGGCCGTCGTGCGCCACTACTATATTGAATTCATCGCGAAGGACGGTAGTCAGATAAAAAATCATGTCGCGATTATCTTCAGCAATCAGAATCAACGGTTTGCCGGAGTCTTCCTTCTCTTCTTCCAACTCTAGCGGGTCGTATTCAAAGCGACGTGGAACGGGTACTGTCTCTTCTGTTGCTGGGTTATCCGACGCACGCCTATGGTTGATAATGGGTATTTCGACGGTAAAGACGGTTTCTTTAAAGGGGATGCTGCGTACATGTATTTCTCCTTCCAGGCTTTCCACAACCTGTTTCGTGAAGGCAAGCCCGATTCCTACCCCCATTTGCTCCCGCAGGTCGGATTCTCCCTGATAAAAAGTTTTAAATATGTGCGGAAGATCTTTGGCGGTTATTCCTTCACCGTTATCCGCCACTTCAATAATGCATTTTTTTTGCTTTTTGTCTTCCCTCACCATCAGGAGTATCTTGTTCCCCGCACTGCAATGCTTGATGGCGTTTGTCAGCAGGTTGTTGACAATCACCCTGATTTGTTCGCGGGAGTAATCCATGATAATCTCATCCGTGCTGCTGTGGAAGAGGTAGGTTATTTTTTTTGTTTCGGCAAAATCCACAAAACAGCTGTGTAAATACCTTAAATGACTCACGATATTCCCGTTCACCCAATGAATCCTGTTCCGGGTTTGAATCTTAGAAACAGTAAGTATCTCGTTAACAAGAAACAAGAGATTCTCGGATTGCCTTCCAATTATATCCAGGTCTATCAGGTTGTGGGCCGATTTGCTTTCTCCTATTGTTTTCTTCAGTTTCTCGGCCAACCCTATAATGATGCTTATGGGCGTTTTAAATTCATGGGTAATGTTCGTGTAAAAGTCGGACTTCAATTTTGTTATTTCCACCAACGATTTCTCTTTCTGTTTTTTCATCGTTGTGTAGCGGTTATTAATCAAAAAAATGATAATCAACAATATAATTATTACGATAAAGGCCGACAATGAGAATTCTTTGCTGGTTCGTTTTGGCATCAAACACCGTTTTCAGGCCTGTGAGTTGTTTTTTGCTCTCCGCTTTTTCATAATCGGCAAAAGCATTGAACAGAATGGTTTGTGTTTCGTTTCGGTTAACCAGGTTGTCGAAACTGTGCGATACAACATGGTATTGTTGGGCAAGTGCCGGCCTGTTTTGTAAATAATAGAGTTCCGATAAATCGGAGTAAGCATTCTTCAGGTAAAAGGGCAGGTTCAGCTGTTTGGCAATTTCCAGTCCTTCCCCAAGGTACTTTTCAGCTTCGGCGTATTGGGAAAGCTTTTTATATGTATTTCCTAGAGTAAAACATACCTCCATCCAGTTTAATTTGTCACTTGTTTCTTTCAATGTGTTGTATGCATTGTTCAGGAAGATGAGTGCTTCCTGATAACTGCCCTGCTTCGCACTTAGCTGTCCAAAACAGAAAAATGTTAAACCAAGGCCTGTTCTGGAATTTATTTCAATAAATAAATCGGCTGATTTATTGAAATAAACCCTGGCCGAATCATACATCTTTTTATCCCGGTATGCAACGCCGATTCCCATTAAGTCGTCGGCTAGCAAATCAGTTTGGTTTACCCTTTCGGCGTATTGATACGATTGCCTGAAGGAGTTCAATGCTTCGTCAGGATATTCCAGCATGGAATATATCCAGCCAATTCCATTAAGCGAGAGGGCTTTTTCCCTGAGGACCGTGGTGTCCGAATTTTGAAGGTTGTCGGCCGTTTTTCGTGCACGAAAAGAATACCGTATGGCATTATCCATCTGGTAGGATTTCCTGTAATCGATGGACAGTACGTTCAGTGCCTTAAGTATTTGAAGTGAATCGGCAAGTTCTTCCGATAGTTTAAGGTACTCCCCGTGGTTTTTGATAGCGCTTGTAAAATGAAAATTTTTAAGATGAAGATCTCCCAAGCTTCGGTAGAGCACCAATTGATTGATCTTGTCGTTTGAAGACAGGCTCTGCTCCAATGTGGTCTGAAGGCTGTTGGAGTCGTTTCTTATTTTTTTGATGGACAGGTTGATTTTGTTAATGGAATCCTGAAGGGAAAGTCGATTTACATCGAAATTATTTTTCGAATCCGACCCTTGGGCACAGGAACTCAGAACCGCCAAAAGGACGATAAGGCACAAGCTGAGATATGAGGGACGAATAATTGACATAATATCACTTACTTAAAGTTAAACTGAAAGTACGTACAGTAACTGAGAGACGCTGATTCCTAAATAACCCGACGACGATCAAACCGTGATTTTGCCATTTCAATTCTTGTCGACCTGCAAATATAGCTTAAATATTTAATAAATTGTCCTTTTTTTGTTATTTTTTTTTGAGTTTAATGAAAAAAAATGATAATGGGTGAAATATTAACCGCATTACACTATCGTTTTCTTTCCAGCCAGGAGGGTGTTTTTTAACAGGGAAACAATGGTCATCGGCCCGACTCCCCCCGGCACCGGTGTGATATAACTGCACTTGGGAGCTACCTCATGGAAAGCAACATCGCCGGTAAGTTTAAATCCCGATTTGGTTTTGTCACTCGGAACACGGGTTGTGCCCACATCAATAACCACAGCCCCTTCTTTCACCATATCGGCTTTTAAAAATTCGGGGACACCCAGTGCCGCGATAATAATGTCCGCCTGGAGACATATTTCTTTGATGTTTTTTGTGCGGCTATGGCACACGGTTACTGTACAATCGCCGGGATATCCCTTTTGCATCATTAATAATGCGGCCGGTTTGCCCACGATATTGCTTCTGCCCAAAATTACACAATGCTTACCCCTGGTTTCAATTTCGTACCGCTTAAGGAGTTCCATTATTCCCGAAGGGGTAGCCGAAAGAAAGCAGGGGAGCCCGATGGCCATACGGCCTACATTGACCGGGTGGAATCCATCCACATCCTTACGGTAATCGATGGCTTCCGTGATCCTGCCTTCCGAAATATGGCCGGGTAACGGCAGCTGAACAATAAATCCATCCACATCGGCATCGTTATTAAGCTGATCTACGCACGCGAGCAGTTCTTCTTCGGTAACATCATCCTCGTAACGAATCAGGGTCGATTGAAACCCTACTTCTTCGCAGGCGCGGACTTTACTGGCCACATAGGTCTCACTACCCCCGTCATGTCCAACCAATACCGCTGCTAGATGAGGTGCTTTTCCGCCTTGTGCCTTGATCTGTGCCACCTCTTCGGCGATCTCTTTTTTGATTTGTGCCGCTACGGCTTTTCCATCAATTAATTGCATATCTTCCGTGTCCCTTGACTTTTATCTTCTTCTCATGTTTCTCATCATCGCCTTTCCGCCGCCTGATGTCATTGCACGCATCATCTTCCGGGTCTGGTCGAACTGCTTGAGCAGGTTATTTACCTCCTGCACATTGGTTCCGCTCCCCTTAGCAATACGTGCTCTGCGGCTTCCGTTCAGGATCTCAGGATTGGTCCTTTCCAGAGGAGTCATGGAGCGGATGATGGCTTCGATGTTTTTGAAAGCGTCATCGTCAATATCCAGGTCCTTTATCTGTTTTCCTACACCCGGGATCATCGAAGCCAGGTCTTTCAGGTTGCCCATCTTTTTGATCTGTTGAATCTGTGCGATAAAATCGTTGAAGTCGAACTGATTTTTGGCGATTTTCTTTTGCAACCGTCGGGCTTCTTCCTCATCGTATTGCTCCTGAGCTTTTTCTACCAATGAGACAATATCACCCATACCGAGAATCCTATCGGCCATACGTTCCGGATGGAAAACATCAATAGCATCCAGTTTTTCTCCCGTTCCTACAAATTTGATAGGTTTGTTTACCACTGAACGGATGGATAAGGCTGCACCTCCGCGAGTGTCTCCGTCGAGCTTGGTAAGGACAACGCCATTGAAATCCAACCGGTCATTGAATTCTTTTGCCGTATTCACGGCGTCCTGACCGGTCATGGCATCTACCACAAACAGTATCTCCTGCGGATTTACCGCATTTTTTATGGCGGTAATTTCCGTCATCATCGCCTCATCTATAGCCAGCCGGCCAGCGGTATCTATGATCACCAGGTCTTTACCGTGTTGTTTGGCATACTGAACGGCGTTCTGAGCAATCTTAACCGGATTCTTATTCTCTTCTTCGGAATAAACGGGTACGCCGATTTGTTCTCCCAGTATCTTCAACTGTTGAATGGCAGCAGGGCGATAGACGTCGCCGGCAACCAAAAGTGGGTTTTTCCCCCGTTTCGATTTCAGCAAGTTGGCGAGTTTCCCCGAAAAAGTGGTTTTTCCGGAACCCTGTAGTCCAGACATCAAAATGACAGCAGGACTGCCTTTGATGTTGATGTCGATAGCGGTTTCACCCATTAAAAGGGCCAATTCATCGTGAACGATCTTTACCATCAACTGATGTGGCTTCACAGCTGTCAACACGTCCTGGCCAAGGGCTTTTTGCCGGACACTTTCGGTAAACTCCTTGGCTGTTTTGTAGTTTACGTCGGCATCGAGCAGGGCACGGCGAACATCTTTCAACGTTTCGGCAACGTTAATTTCGGTGATTTTTCCTTCACCTTTCAGTATCTTAAACGACCTTTCCAGTCTGTCACTCAAATTTTCGAACATAGCCATTTATCCTGTTTTTTTATTGGGATACAAAGATAAGGAAAAAAAGTAAATTTTTTTCCTGTTCCACGGATCAAAAGAAATTGCGGTCATTTTTTGGAAATAACACTTTCTCTTATTATCTTGTTGCTTTAACACTTAAGTATTTAGAATAATGAAAACAAATCATCTGCTCTTATTTCTTATGCTTCCGTTTTTACTTGCCTGTGAAGGCGAAAGAATCGATTTTTCAATCATAAACAGAAGCATCAGGGTGAATGCCTGCATTGACGGCGTGAGGACACGGGTTTCTAACGATACCTGGACTGAAGGGGATGCTATCGGGATTTATATGGTTACGGCCGGAAATGGGCTTACCGAAGGATCCGTTCGAGCAAAAAATGCGAAATACGTAACGGAGGGCGACGGAACTTTCAACCCTATTGCCGTTTCACACGATGTGAAGTTTCCAATTGACGGGACAAACGTGGATTTTATTGCCTATTACCCCCACGGAACTGTTAGCGCGGCTTTTGAATATGCAGTCGATGTGACTGATCAGACTGACCCGTCTGCGATTGACTTGTTGTATGCAGACAATGCCACAGATTTAAATAAGAACTCTCCATCCGTCGATCTCTCTTTCACTCATCAGTTATCGAAGCTGGTCGTTTATCTTAAAACCATCGACGGATCGGCTTTGATGAACACTGCAGTAACGATAAAAGGAACCAATACCCAGGGAGTGTTCTCCCTGGCGGACAAGTCGCAAACAGCTTCAGCAAAAGGAGATATTGCGATGAGAATGAGTGACGACGGAGCATCTGCCGAAGCCATTGTCTTGCCTGCTGAAAGCCTGGCGGATGCAACCCTGGAGATCATTAACGGGGAATATGGTTATGTTTATGATTTGAACAGCTCAACAATCATTACCTCATTCAAGTCGGGATATAAATACACCTATACGATTGAGTTGGATACACGTTATCCGCTCAGCGCAACGGCCACCATCGCCAATTGGCTGGATGTGCCAGGTGAAACGGCAACGGTGTCAAAAGATTTTAAGGTCTATAAACCCGTGGGGGAGGGAACCTTGGAAAATCCATATACCCTTGAAGATGCCCGAAATGTATCACCGTCAAGCGGGGTTTGGGTAAAAGGATTTATCGCGGGTGGTTATGCCGGCACTACCGTCGGTACTTTTACCAACGACCTGACGAATAACACCAAAGTTAAAGATACTTCACTCGCTTTAGCCGAATCACCCGGTGAAACGATCGGTGCAAAGACATTTCCTGTATCCCTTCCTTTGGGAGAAATCAGAGATAACTTGAATCTGAAAACAAATCCGGGAAATCTGGGCAAAGAGGTAAAAATAAAAGGAAAAATTGGTACTTATTACGGTGCGATGGGTATACCCGATGCTACTGCTTATGTGTTTATTGTTGATCAATAGTATATACAGCTAAATATGAGATCTGTAAATGTCTTGTGGAGAGACTGTGTTCTAAAACAGGCATGATTCGGATATGCTGTCCGATAAAACTTAATTATTTCGGTTTTCAAAACAAAAACAGGTTTTTGGCTGTTTTATCGGGTAAAAAATATCTGTATGGGCAAGACTGCTTGCAAAGAAAAAGATTTTGAAGAAGCCAAAGAGCCGAAATACGTTTGTAAGAAATGTGGAGCAAAGGTTAAGAAGGAAAAACAAGCCTGTAAACCCAGGAAAATTTAGCGGGCTCTCGAGTTTGATTTATTGATTTTCGTCGATGGATTTGTCCGGTCTGTCGATTTTGAATTTTAAAAAAGACTAAAAAGAACGTCCGCTTCCTCTTTTTGTGGCTTTTAATCGCTAAATTTGGCCAAATTTGGACTGAAAAATGAAAAAAAACGCCAAAATTTCACTATTTACAGTTATTGGTTTACTGATTTTGGGAATGGCTTTTTTCCCGAAAATAAAATCGCTTTTTTCTTCCGGTAATCCACAAACAGAAAATCAGGGACCGCCTAGAGGGGGTGGCGGAGGAGGAGCAGGAAGGCAGCAGTTGAGTGTGACTGCCATGGTCTTACAACCGCAGGTCCTGCGTAGCGATCTCTATATTGCCCGGGGCATTTTATTGCCCGAGGAAGAAGTTGACCTCACTTTTGAAACCTCCGGTAAGATTACCCATATTTATTTTCGAGAAGGGTCGTTTGTTACTCAGGGAGCCTTGCTCGCCAAGGTAAACGATGCCCCTTTACAAGCCGAATTAAGAAAACTTCAGACGCAGCTTCCTTTGGCGCAGGATCGGGTTTACAGGCAGGGGACACTGCTCGAAAAAGATGCCATCAGCCAGGAGACGTATCAGACGGTAACCACTGAACTGGAAAAGTTGAAGGCCGATATCGACCTGATTGAATCTAGAATTGCTCAAACCGAGTTAAGGGCGCCGTTCAGCGGAGTTATCGGATTGCGCCAGGTAAGTGTGGGAGCATATGCATCACCTGCAGTGATCGTTTCAAAACTGACGAAAATTTCGCCGTTGAAGCTGGAATTCTCCATGAACGAAAATCAAGTCAGTCAGATACCTCCCGGAGCAAAAATAACCTTTACGGTAGCCAACGACCTAACGACATATGAGGCAGAGGTATATGCAGTGGAATCGCAGTTGGATCCCAAGACGCTGACGTTGAAAGCCCGCGCACGCTATGCTAATCCGGGCGGAAAGCTGAAACCGGGCATTTCTGCCTCCATTCAGACATTAATAAGCGAAATTCCCGATGCCATAGTTATTCCGAGCATCTCAAGCATTACCGAAATGGGAAGGGATATTGCCTACATTTATAAAAACGGGCAGGCACAGGAAGTAGAGATAACCAAAGGGTACCGGACAGCATCTTCCGTACAGGTGCTTTCCGGACTATCTGCCGGAGATACATTACTTACAACCGGTGTGATGCAGTTGAGAAATGGATTGCCGGTAAAAATTTCAGAAATAATTTCCAAACCAACGGACTAACAGTATGACCTTATCCGAACTCAGTATAAATCGTCCGGTTTTAGCCACGGTGTTGGTGCTGATCATCATCATTTTCGGGGTGATCGGATATACCAGCCTGGCCGTACGCGAGTATCCCAACGTGGATAATCCCATCATTACGGTATCCGTGGGGTATCCCGGTGCAAATGCCGAAGTGATCGAGAACCAGATTACAGAGCCGTTGGAACAAAACATCAACGGGATCCCTGGTATTCGCTCGCTGATGAGCCAAAGCAGCCAGGGAAACTCGAGAATAACTGTTGAGTTTGAATTGAGTGTTGATTTGGAAACGGCGGCCAACGATGTACGCGACAAGGTTTCCAGGGCTATGCGATATTTGCCTCGTGATGCGGATCCTCCAACGGTTGCCAAAGCCGATGCCGATGCCGACCCGATTATGCAGGTTACGGTCGAAAGCCCCACACGCTCGCTGTTGCAATTGTCCGAAATAGCCGAGCTTACCGTGAAGGAACGTTTGCAGACCATCTCTAACGTGAGTGCGGTGGAGATTTGGGGAGAAAACCGGTATTCGATGCGCTTGTGGCTCGATCCGGTAAGAATGGCATCCTATAACATTACCCCCATGGATGTGAAAAATGCCCTGGACAGGGAAAATATTGAACTGCCGGCCGGAAGCATCGAGGGAGACCATATTGAGCAATCTATCCGCACCATGGGGCTGATGCAGACCCCTGAAGAGTTTAACAACATGGTGATTATCGAGGACGATTACCGGATCGTAAGGTTTGGCGATATCGGAACGGCAGAACTGGATACGGAAAACCGGAAAAATATCCTCAGGCGTAACGGTATACCTATGGTCAGCTGTGTGATCATTCCGCAACCCGGGGCCAATCAGATTGTGATTGCCAACGAGGCTGCATTGAGAATAGATCAGATGCGCAAGGACTTGCCTGAAGATATTAAGCTCGATGTCGCTTTCGATAATACACGGTTTATCCGTGCGTCCATCTCCGAAGTGCAAACGACGGTTTTGGTTGCTTTTGTGCTGGTGGTGCTGGTAATCTTCCTCTTCCTGAGAAATACCCGTGTAACGCTTATTCCCACACTGGTTATCCCCATCTCGCTTATCGGGACATTCTTTATCATGTATTTGGCGGGATTTTCCATCAACGTGCTTTCCATGCTTGCGGTGGTGCTTTCCGTGGGACTGGTGGTGGACGATGCCATCGTGGTAGTAGAAAATATTTATGCGAAAGTGGAACAGGGAATGTCTCCCAGGGATGCGGCTGTGGAAGGTTCGAAAGAGATATTTTTTGCCGTTATATCCACGACCATTACGCTGGTCGCCATATTCTTTCCGATAATCTTCCTGGAAGGAATGACGGGACGCTTGTTCAGGGAGTTCAGTATCGTTATTTCGGGAGCGGTAATAATTTCGTCTTTTGTTGCGCTGTCCTTTGTTCCGATGCTCTCGTCGAAACTGCTGAAAAAGAAAGAAAAACACGATAGGATCTATGAAAAGACCGAGAAGTTCTTCCAGGGAATGAATGCTTTTTACAATAGGTCGCTGAAGGCGTTTCTTCACCGCAGGTGGTTGATTTATCCGGTTATTGGGGTGGCATTGGTACTTATTGTGGTTTTGTGGAATACCATTCCGGCCGAGATGGCTCCCCTGGAAGACCGATCACAAATTATGATCCGGACTTCTACCCCAGAAGGGGCGACTTTTGAGTTTACAAGAGATTATACCGAAGGTATTTCACGAATTGCAGATTCCGTGGCCTGGGAAAGAGAATCAAACATTACCATGATCAGGGGTACTTTCGGAATGGTCCGGCTTGTTTTACCGGACATTAAGGAGCGCGAAAGAAGCCAGATGGAAGTGGCCGATGCGTTGTCTGCTGCGGTTAGAAACCAGACGGCAGCCCGTGCGTTTGTGCAGCAGCAGTCCACTTTTGGCGGCCGTCGTGGCGGGATGCCTATCCAGTATATCTTGCAAGCGCCCAACATCGAAAAACTTCAGGAGTTTATCCCTCCATTTATGGAAAAGGTGAATCAAAGCCCTTATTTTCAGATGGCCGACGTCAACCTGAAGTTCACCAAGCCCGAAACCCGGATCGTGATCGACAGGGATAAGGCAGCTCTGCTGGGCGTAAGCACCCGCGATATCGGGCAAACCTTGCAATATGCATTAAGCGGCCAGCGCATGGGTTACTTTTACATGAACGGGAAACAATATCAGGTGCTGGGAGAAATAAACCGCCAGCAACGGAACACACCGCTTGATCTGAAAACCATCTACCTGAAAAATTCCTCGGGACAGATGATCCAAATGGACAACCTGGTCAAACTCGAAGAAACCGTTGCTCCCCCGCAGTTGTACCGATATAACCGGTTTAACTCAGCAACCGTTTCAGCCGGCTTGGCACAAGGGTATTCGCTGGGCGAAGGGTTGGAAGAGATGGACAGGATTGCGGCAGAAGTGCTGGACGAAACCTTTCGGACGGCGCTGGAAGGCGAATCGAGAAACTTTCGTGAAAGCTCTTCCAGTTTGCTTTTCGCTTTCGGGCTGGCCATCATACTTATTTTCTTGGTATTGGCCGCACAATTCGAGAGTTTCAAAGACCCGTTCGTAATTATGCTTACCGTTCCGTTAGCTGTTTTTGGCGCCTTGCTCTTTATGTGGTTGTTTGGGGTTACCATGAATATTTACAGCCAGATCGGGATCATTATGTTGATCGGTTTGGTCGCCAAGAACGGAATCCTTATCGTTGAGTTTTCCAACCAGCGTCAGGCAGCGGGAATGAACAAGTACGACGCGGTGATGGGCGCCTCCATCCAGCGTTTACGCCCGATATTAATGACAAGTATATCCACGATACTGGGATTGTTGCCGCTGGCAATGGCCACCGGAGAAGGAGCCAACGGACGTATTGCAATGGGTATTGCCGTAGTTGGCGGCATGCTTATTTCCACACTGTTGACGTTGTTTGTCGTTCCGGCCATGTACATGTATGTATCCACCAGTAGAAAATCGAAAACAAAAGAAAACATCGAAGTTCAACATGTTTAAATTAAAGAGATTCGCTCTTCCGGCTATTGTGCTTCTGCTCCCTTTTTTATCGGCTGCACAGGCAGTTATAGATTTAAATGAAGTGATACGTATCGGGTTGGAGAACAACTACGACCTGAAAATCAGCAGGAACGAACAACAGATTTCCGACAACAACCTGACGTTGGGTAATGCCGGATTCCTTCCTTCAGTGGGACTGAATTCAGGGTATAGTGTACGGGAAAACAGCTCCGATCAGTTTCCGGCCGGTGGAGGCGAGGCAGTCACGACAAGAAACTCCGTGACACAAACGCTTGATGCCGGATTAAACCTGAACTGGACCATTTTTGAAGGATTCAAGGTCCAGACAAACTATAAACGCCTGCAGGAACTGAAATCGGTGGGCGAACTGAATACTCAGCTGGCGGTGGAGAACTTTATTGCCGATATTTCGGCTGAATACTACAACTATGTTCAGCAAACGTTACGCATGCGGAATTTACGCCAGGCGCTGAACCTGTCACGTGAGCGGCTGCGAATAGTGGAAGCGCGTTACCAGATAGGTTCACTCTCCCGGCTCGACCTGCAGCAGGCGCGCGTGGATTTTAATGCCGACAGTTCGCAATTGATTCAGCAATACGAGGTTTTGCACAGTTCGCGCATTCTGTTGAATGAGATGATGGGTACAGGTAATGTTGAACAGCATTTTATGGCTGCCGATACAACCATCTCGTTTGACCCGATGCTATCTAAACCGGCACTTTACGACAACATGATGAAAGTAAATACCGCACTGCTCCTGACCGAAAAAAACAAGGTGCTGAGTGAACTCGATTTGAAAACGCTGCAAAGCCAGAATTATCCTTACCTGAGGCTGAACGGCGGATACGGATTCACACACTACGACTACACCAAAGGGAATTTCGACAAGCAGCGGACCTGGGGCCCTACGGTAGGGGTTACGCTTGGTTTTACCATTTTCGACGGGTTTAATAGGAGTCGTGAACAGAAAAATGCACGGATCCGGATAGACAACCGAGAACTTCAAGTGGAAAGGCAGAAGCTTATGCTGCAGAGCGATTTTGCCAATATGTGGCTTGCCTATCAAAACAATATACAACTCACTAACCTCGAAAAGGAAAGCCTGGAAAATGCGCAGATCAACTACGAGATTGCGATGGACAGGTACAAGCTGGGCGACCTTTCGGGGATTCTGTTGCGTGAAGCACAGGTAAGCCTTCTTCAGGCCGAGCAGCGATTACTCACCGCACAGTACCGCACCAAACTTTACGAAATTTCATTGTTACAGATCAGCGGAAGGATAGGGGAGTACCTGTCAACTCATTGATGCGTGCATCGCCTTGGCTGCTTTTCTGCCGTCACCCATGGCAAGGATCACTGTTGCTCCGCCCCGGACAATATCGCCGCCGGCAAAAATGGTCTCATCGGCAGTTTGCATGGTGTCTGAATTTACCACAACGGTTCCCCACGAAGTGATCTCCAGGCCCGAAAAAGAGGATGGGATCAGTGGGTTGGGCGATACTCCCACACTCACGATAACTTCGTCTACGTCCACCCAGACCGTATCCCCTTCGATCACCACCGGCTTTCTCCTGCCGGAAGAATCGGGGTCACCCAACTTCATCCGTTGCAGCAGCATCCGCTGTACATGTCCTCGCTCGTCCCCTTCGTAACGAATAGGATTGTGTAATGTCAGGAAATCTATTCCTTCTTCTTTGGCATGCTTCACTTCTTCCAGACGTGCAGGCATCTCTTCTTCCGAACGGCGGTAAACAATCATTGCTTTTTCCGCACCCAGCCGGCGAGCTGTTCGTACGGCATCCATCGCGGTATTGCCTCCTCCGATAACGGCGACTTTTTTCCCCATTTGTACGGGGGTATCGCTTTCGGGGTCTGCTGCTTGCATCAGGTTTACCCGCGTGAGGTATTCGTTACACGACATCACTCCGATCAGATTTTCGCCCGGAATATTCATGAAATTCGGCAATCCCGCACCGCTTCCGATGAAGATACCCCGATAGCCGTCGGCTTTCAACTCTTCCTGTGAAATGGTTTTCCCGATGATGCAGTTGGTGATGAACTTAACACCCATTTTTTTCAAAACATCAATCTCTATATCCACGATATCGTTGGGCAGGCGAAACTCGGGGATCCCGTAGCGGAGAACGCCCCCCAGTTCATGCAATGCTTCAAAAACCGTAACGTCGTAACCCAGTTTAATCATGTCGCCGGCAAAAGCCAGCCCGGCAGGGCCGGATCCCACGACGGCAATCTTTATACCGTTTGCCGGAGCAATCTCGGGAATGGAAATGTTGCCGCTTTTGCGTTCAAAGTCAGCGGCAAACCGTTCCAGATGACCAATAGCTACAGGCTCCTTGCCCAGTTTCAGGGTGTAAAAACATTGGCTTTCACACTGCCTTTCCTGTGGACAAACCCTACCGCAAACCGCAGGTAAGGCGCTGGTCTCTTTTAGCGCTTTAGCCGCTTCCAGCACCTCTCCACGTTCGATGTTCTTGATGAACTTGGGGATGTTTATTTCAACCGGACAACCGGTAATACAGGTGGGGTTAACGCAGTCGAGGCACCGTTGAGATTCGGCTTGCGCTTGTTCCGGAGTCAGTCCCAGATTGACCTCATCGTATGTGCGGCTTCTGATTGTCGCATCCACTTCCGGCATTTTTACGCGAACGAGGTTGGTTCTCTCCTTGTTTTTTAGCGTTTTGCGCAACTCTTCGCGCCACAACTGTGCTCTTTCTGCTTGCAGATATTCTTGTGTAGGCATTTATTCTCTGTTCTTTGCTCTTTGTTACTTGTTCTTTGTTCTGATCAATTATACGCTTTCAGCCGCATCAGCATCTCATCGAAATCTACTTGATGGGCGTCAAACTCCGGCCCGTCCACGCAGACGAACTTGGTGACCCCACCCACCGTCACCCGGCAGGCGCCGCACATCCCGGTGCCGTCAACCATAATCGTGTTGAGTGAGGCAACGGTGGGCACACTGTATTTTTTCGTCAGCTCCGATACGAACTTCATCATGATTGCCGGGCCGATAGTAACGCACAGGTCAACCGGTTCGCGCAGAATTACCTGCTCCACTCCGGCAGTGATCAATCCCTTTTGTCCGTATGAGCCGTCGTCGGTCATAACGATCACTTCGTCTGAAAATTTTCGTACCTGATCTTCCAGGATGATCAGGTCTTTGTTTCTGGCGGCAAGGACGGTAATTACCCGGTTGCCCGCATTTTTCATGGCTTCAATTATCGGAAGCATGGGGGCAACACCCACACCTCCTCCGGCACAAAGGACCGTACCGAAATTTTCAATGTGCGTGGCCTTTCCCAACGGGCCGACCAAATCCGTAATATAGTCTCCCGGCTCCAGTTGGCAAACTTTTTCTGAAGATTTTCCAACCCGCTGAATCACCAGGGTTATGGTACCTTTCACGGGGTCTGATGAGGCGATGGTGTAAGGCACCCTTTCCCCTTTCTTGCCCACCCTGACCATCACAAAGTGACCGGCTTTACGGCTTCTGGCAATCAACGGGGCTTCAATCTCAAACTTGACAACTTTGTCGGAAAAATTCTCCTTCGCTATAATTTTGTTCATTCGATCTGGTAATTTTTTACAAAAATATAGATTTTAATTCAAAAAACGAGGAGATTACCCTTCAAATTGTGGTCGAAAATGTGGCAACTCCTCTTTCCCTTGCATGCTTGAACTTATACAGGTGTTATAAAAATCGCTAAACCGTTCACTGAAGCTGGATGTTTGCTGTCCTTGTTTCACCGTACGGGGAATCCCGTAAAACCTTTACGTGTCTAATATTTACTGTGTATATATGTGATAAGTACATGCGTATTTGCGGGGCATTATACACTGAAAAGAAAAATTTGTTCGTTTTAAACCAATTCATTAACTTTGTGTCGAATTACACGATTCAATTATGGGCTTGACCGGTTTTGACAGCGGGCAGAAGTGGTTTGTAAGCATGCAGTGCGTTGTTGGTTTGCACTTTAATATCAATCTTCAAAGCTATAACTGGCAATAATAACAATTACGCTCTTGCTGCGTAACCGAAGTACAGTAGGTTAATCGCTTAATCCCGGCCAAGGTGCCGGGACAGGACATCACCCGGAAGCTGTGGCTTCGAAGCGTGCCGATCAGGTGGTGCAGGCAAATCGGAGATAGGAGGGGAGAAGCTTTGGCTCCTTTCCGAAATTAAAAAGCTAAGGATGGAGTTTGGTGGTTTCAGTCGCGCTCTTTCCCTACAATTAAAATGAGACTAAGCATGTAGAAAGCAAATTAATTCCTCGTTTGGACGAGGGTTCGAATCCCTCCAGGTCCACTGAGAAATTGAGTAAAAACAACTCAGCTATTATTCCAAAAGTAAACTATCGATTAGCGAATTGAAATCTTTCTTGAATTCTTCGTAAAATAAACCGGTGGCCGGCCCGGTAAATCCGGTATGTATTTTACGGACTTTTCCTTTTTTGTCGATAAAAAAAGTCGTGGGATAACTGGAGAGTTTATCAATCTCGGGAAGAACTTTTTGAACCGTGGCATCCCCCAATTGTCCGGCGAAGAGAATTTCATAATCAACATTGTATTTATTTATCAATCGGGAGAGCGTGCTTTTCGCGTAATTCAAATCATCTTTACGCTCAAATGCAAGTCCGATGATTTCCACTCCACGGTTTTTATTTTCCTTATACCAGGGAGACAAGTATTCCATTTCATCAAGACAGTTTGGACACCAGCTACCTAAAATAGAAACAATAACTACTTTGTCTTTATAGCGGTTATCATCTACAGAAACCAGTTCTCCATCGAGATTTGGAAGTGAAAAATGTAATGATTCATAGCCAGGCTTCATGTTAGTAAGCGTATAGGGGTCTGCTAAAGACGCTTGGTCATTTCTTACTCCAATCAATTTCGTAATACCGCGTGTTGTATAAAACTGGCCATCAAAATTATCGTTATCACGAAAAGAAATTTCAATCAAATAAGGACTTAAACCGCTAAACGCCGAAAGTTGGACGCCAGTATCGGTATAATTCCCTTCCAGAAAACGCAAGTCTCCTGCGTTTGTCAGAACTGAACCGGTTACTGTGTTATTATCGGTCTTGAATACACCAACATTGCGTGTGGTATCGTTTTTCTCGTCAACAAAATGGATATCCCATTTACCATCAATTCTAATTTCAGACGGATTGGAGACAACCGGGAATCTGTCTGTCTGATTAAACTCTGCTCTAAAAGGGACACCCTGATCATTTTCAATGTAATTTTTCAGGAATCTCCCTTCGAGATTCTTTCCATTTAGTTTTGCCCTGATAAAAGCGTCGTATGCCTCAATCGGAATGGTTACTGAATCGTTGGAGAAAGTAACATTAGAAAGTTCAACTCTTTCATCCCCATTCCTAAGAACTACCGCGACAGAGTCATTCTCCATCGTTTTTACTTCGAAAATAAACGGCGTCCATTTATCCTGTACAGCCAATTCACCTCTCCAGACTCCCTCCTTTAATTTTGGAGTGTCTTGTAATGTGCACGATGCAATCAACGTGCTGATTACAATTGTTATTACTATTAATCTTCGCATAATCTTCAGTTTTACTTAAATATCCATAATTTGGTTTCAATCACATCTCCGCCTTGTGAAGCAATGGCGTCCTGATAACTTTCTTTATTTACAGTTTGTTCCTTTACCGGGTAATACAATCGCGAAGGCACACCCCCATCTCCAAACAACGGATTAAAAGTGTAAGAAACATTTTCACCTTCGACGATTCCGTTGAATACTACGTCATTTCTTTTAACCAGGAAATTCGGATACCCCGTACGGCGATATTCGCTCCAACTTTCCAAAAATTGAGTAAACAGTGCTATATACTTCTGGTTTAATACGTTTTGCTGATTTGCCGCAGGTAATGCATTTACATAATTTTGGATATCTGCCGACGGTATTCCCCATTTTTCCAACGATGCCTTAACCGCTTTCTCATAGTCGGATTGACTCCATTCATTAAATTCTGAAATCAGAAAAGCAACTTCGCTGTATTCCTGCAAAACTTCCCCGTAGTTTGCTGCGTTGTACAACGCGCCCGGCAAACTTATGTTTTGAGCCGAGAATTTACCTGCCTGGGCTTCAGTCATTCCGTAAGGTAGCCCTACAAAATTACCGGCACTGTTTTTTAGTGCATAAACGCTTAATCGCGGATCAGCTACTGGCAGTTGGGAATTTTCCCCTTTCAACAAATTGACAAAAATGTGAGAAATAGCAAAATCTTTCCGATTTGCGGTAACGGTTGCTCTATATAACGGAGCTTCGTTCGGAGCGACAGTGGAGTATTTATAAACGGCGTTATCGTCATTCGAGGTGAACACCCCCTTGTTCAACGCATCGGAAAAATGCGACTGATACAGATCCGGATTTTTAGCCTTTAGCCGGGTAGAGAAACGAAGACGAAGCGAATTCGCAAATTTTGCCCACTTACCATTATTTCCGGCATATATTATATCTGATTTACCAAAAGTTACTTCATTTGAATACTTGAGTAATGTGTCGGCGGCTTGTTTTAATTCGTTCAAGATATCCGGATAAATTTTTTCCTGAGAAGCATATTTGGGCGTAATGTTATCGGGATTTTGTTGCAACGCCTGAAAGTCGGGGTCGTTATTTCCATAAGAATTGTATGGAATATTTCCAAAAACATCGGTTAAGGCATAATACGCATACGATTTCAGGATGCGGCTAATAGCAATTTGATTAGCGTTTCGTCCGGCTCCGCTGGCAGTTACAATATCTTTCGTAGATGGATCGGTGTTCAAATCTATAATCTCCTGTAAATTATTCAGTACTTTATACAATTCACTCCAATATTCGGCCGAATAACCAAAAGGAATATCGTATCTTGATTGACTTGTATAGGTGTTTTGACTTAATTGCTGAACAAACAGTGCCGAACCACGCAACGAAACACTTTCGTTTCGAAGATTATCCACTAATTTTTTTTCTGCAGTTACAATCAACGATGTTGTTGGCACAAAAGTAGGACGATTGGGATCGATGTTTAAATCCTCGTTGATACACGACGTTAAAACAATCAAGATCAACCCTGTTATAACAGAATATATTTTTGTTACTTTCAAAGGTATCGTATGTGACTCACTTTTAATCGTGTTCTTGGGTGTAAATAATTTTGATGCTCGTTTCATATCAATAGTTATTTTTTCGTTAGAAATCAGAATCTAAAATTTAAGTTCAAACCATAAGTGATGGGGGTTGGCAGGTTTCCACCTTCAATACCTTGTACGTTTCCACCGCTGTTAGTCAGCTCGGGATCAATGATCTTGCTTGCTCTGTATATATAAAACAGATTGCGTGCGTAAAGCGATGCATTGATGTTTTGTATGAAACTTCCTTGTGGTAATTTAAAGTCATAACCCAACATTAACTCCCTGAATTTAATAAATGTTGCATCGAAAATGTCGAACGTGGTCGGGCCGTTATAATGATTTCGTGCCCAAGCTTGTGCCGATACTTTTGTGGTGTTTTCTGCCATGTTCGAAACTGTGTATGTTCCGTCGGCATTGAATGCCACATCAGCTTTGACTCCGTCTATTATCACACCGGTTTCGCGAATGCCGTTTGCAGCAGTTTCAGGCAATATGCCGGAATACATGGCAACTTTATAGGTTTGAGAAAAGAATTTTCCGCCCACACGCGAATCGATGAGAAAACCTAGATTGAAATTCTTGAATCTGAACTGATTTTGAAAACCCCAAAGATAATTCGGCAAAACGCTTCCTAGGGGTTGTAATTGTTGGGTGCGCATGTAAAGACCATCCGAACCTACGACTTTTCGTCCATCGGGTGCAAACACGAAGTCGTAACCGAATAATTGTCCGTAACTTTCACCTTCTTGCGCAGACAAACTAACCAGGGTGGTACTTAAGTCTAGCTTTGAAACAGCATCGGAAAGCTTGACAATTTTGTTTTTATTTTTTGAGAAATTAATGATCGAGCTCCAGCCGAAATTCTTTGTTTGTACAGGATTTGCTGTAAGTGTCACTTCGAAGCCCCGGTTATTTATCTCACCGGCATTGATCAGTTTCGTTGTGTAGCCAAACGCGTCGGAAGTAGGAAGTGAAATAATCTGGTTGCGGCTTGTGTTGTTATAATACGTAACGTCCAGTCCGATCAGATTCCCGAGAAACTGCAACTGTAATCCTGTTTCAACCGACGACGTAATTTCGGGTTTCAGGTTCAGATTATTCAACTGGCTCGGTAACGTATAAGCTATATTTCCGTTTATGGCAGGAAGCGATTCGTAAACTTTATACAGTTGATAAGGATCAGTATCGTTACCTACCTGTGCCCAACCCAATCGAAGTTTTGCAAACGAAAGCCAATTGCTGTTTTTCAATCCCGATAACTCACTCAAAATAACGGAAGAGGTTAGAGAAGGATATAAATAGGAGTTGTTTCCCTTAGGCAAGGTAGATGACCAATCGTTTCGCAAAGTTCCTTCTACATAAACTGTGCTTCGCCACCCATACGAAGCGCTGCCGTAAACTGAAGCGAGTGCTTTGTCGTAAAAACCGGTTATAGGATTAATGATAGTTGACGTAGCGTTGGTTAAGCTGTAGAAATTCGGCACGATCAATCCACCCGAAGTTACCACGTCGCTTATTCTTCTCTTTCTCTGCAAGTAATTTGTTCCGATATTGGAAACAAGCGAATGGTCACCCCAGTTTTTTGTTATTGTAGCCAATAATTCATAATTAAACTCGTTGTACTTTTGACTGTACTCAGAATAGGATGATTGAGAACGCGAATAAACGGCGATACGGTCTTGTGAGTTGTATTGATATACGTCGCCATTAATTCGTCCGGTAACAGATAACCAATCCGAGGGCGTAATTTCTATCCCTACATTACCGTACAACCTGTCGCGATCTTCTTCCAGATAACTTTCATATGCCGACCAATACGGATTATCAATATACTTTGTCCGTTCATCTTCAACGGTGTTTCTGTATCCGGTTCGGTTCCATGCACGAGGTGTGCCATCGGGACGCTTATATTCCTGTAACTTTTTATAATCAATTTGTACCATTCCCCACTGGTATGCTTCAAGTATGATGTTTCGGTTGGAAGCTCCTGTCCACGGACGCCCCAGTGACTTGTTTTTTAAATAATTAAAAGTACCAAAGAACGACACATACTTTCCATTGGTTGAACCCGAAATATTTACCGAGTTTCTGTCTAAAGATGAATTGGGAACCGTTCCGGTTACATTCCTGTTTGTCAACGACAAACGAATGGAGTGCTTGTCGGAAGACTGTGACAGTGAAATGTTGTTGGTATTGGAAACGCCGGTTTTAAAGAAATACGTCACATCGTGCTTTGGATAAACCCAAGGTTCAGGTTTTAAATAATCGCTTGGATATTCCGGATCAAGATTATACCAATGCAATACAGGCGTACCGTCTAATTTTGGCCCCCAGCTTTCGTCTGAAGCATAATCCACAATTTTGTATTCCCGCCCATCAATCGTTGCTGTAGAAAAAGTTGTATTGTAACCTCCTCCGTAAAGCTTCTGGCGCTCGGGCAAACGTGCGATATTCTCGAATTCTATTCCGGTGTTCAGTTCAATATTTATCTTCCCTTGTTCGGTTGTTCCTCTTTTGGTAGTAATGAGTATTACTCCGTTAGCAGCTCTGGAACCGTACAAGGCCGCAGCGGAAGGCCCTTTCAGTACGCTTACTTCGGCAACATCATCGGGATTGATATCCTGAATGGTACTTCCCACATCTTTTCCCGCGCTTCCATTAATGGTTAACGAGGTGTTCAAATCGGTATTGTCGAGCGGTACGCCATCAATAACATAAAGAGGCTGGTTGTTACCCGTAATTGAGTTGATTCCTCGCAATGTAACGCGCGACGATCCACCCATATTGCCTCCGCTTGAAATTACCTGAAGACCGGATACAACACCTGCCAGCGCGCTCAACGTATTGGTAGGGCGTGTTTTGAACACATCGCTTGATACACCCTGGACTGCATATCCCAAAGCTTTTTTATCTCTTTTGATCCCCAGCGCAGTAACCACCAGTTCGTCCAATAATTCACTGTCTTCTGCCATGACAATATCAATAACTGTACGGCCATTGACTTGAACCGACTGCGTTTTCATTCCAACATAACTAAACTCTAATGTTCCGTTTGAAGGAGCATTGTTCAATACATAATTTCCATCAACATCGGTTACCGTACCTGAGCCTGTTGCGCTTTGTAAACGCACAGTAGCCCCAATAACGGGATCACCGGATGTTGCGTACGTTACAGTACCTCTTATCGTGTTATTCTGAGCAGAAATAGATAAGACAAGAATACCAAACAACAACGTAAGGGTATTCTTGATTGTAAGAATTTGATTGCTTTTCATCCTTTTTGTTTTAAATGATTTTTAAAATGTTTTATTAAATACAATGTTTCCTATAAGCTTACATTACAATTATTAAGATTTTATCATCCATATATCTTTAATTTTAATTTATTTATGTTTTATTTTTTTAGTAATTACAATGATAAATACTTCTATAATAGATATTTATCAATAAATTATGCCTGATTAGGGCACGACAAAGTTTGAGAATAAGAAAGGGGTAGGGGAGAATTGTCAGAGACACATTCGGGAGAATACAGATAACCTACAACAACAGCACGAAGTTTCGTGCAACTTGAACGTTTTTTTATTGTTGATTTGATGGATATTCACGATCATCTGTTTTTTTGACAATACAAAGGTAAAACATTTTTTTTATTTACAAAATATCATTGATATAATGTTTTTGGTGTCAATTGTGTATTTTTTCTTTAGGGGAATTTTTTTAACTTATGAGTGTAAAAAAAATATTGTTGTTGTTGAAGTATTTCACACGAAGAAAACGATTGTGTAGCTGTGCAAATAAATTCGTGGTATCAATCGTGGATATGTTTAAAGGGTTAGTGGCAATAGGTTGTATATCAGTGATGTGTTTTTTTTGAGAGTACACCCGGCGAGATTCGAACTCGCATCGTCGGAACCGGAATCCGATATTCTATCCATTGAACTACGGGTGCAGAAATTACCTGAAAGAAATATTGTTCCAGTTCAGCGTGATTGTTTCACTTTTTATAAACGGCTTAACCTCTGCTAGTTGCTCATCAGAAAGGTATCCCTCCAGATCGAGTTTCAGTGTTAACGCGTTTGAGCCGTTTTCAAATTCAGCCGAAACGGGATAAATATCCGGCAAAGATAGTGCAAATTTATAATTTTCGGAATCTTTTTTTGATGAATCGAAAAAAGATGCTGCAGAAATATGCGATAAAAGCGTTTTTGCTTCCAATTCTTTCCAATCGGTAGAGTAAAACCGGATGTTGCTGTCGCATGCTTTTCCACAAACGGTTCTAATGACGCAAATAATCTGGGTGTCGTTGATCAGCGGTAATAGTTTCAGTTGCGTTGAGCCAATTCCGGAAGTTTTTATTTTTAAAAAATCCGGTGCATAAGCCAGTTTCTCTATTTCCCCAAGGGAGTAGGGGATGACCGTTTTTCCGGTATCCACCAGAAGCATGGTCCTGTTGCCGTCCGATAATCCCGGTAAGATGGAGTTGGGCATTGTTTTAAAAACATCGTCTATTTTCTGCGGAAATGCAGAGGCGGCGATAAAAATAAATAATACGGTAACTATTTTTTTCATTGGATGTTATTGAGTGAGAATACCTATTTGATCAATGGATACACCTGGTTTTCCACCTTCTGTCCCGATAATGGTTTCGAACCGGAAAAACCTTGCCTTCAGGTCATTATCGAACCTTACAAATTGTGGAATAGGATTGTTTTTGATGTTGCTGAACTCACCTTTTTTCAATCCGGTCCATGTCTTTCCATCGTCGCTCATGCTGAAAGCATAGTTGAAGACCGCTTCTTTTTCACTGATGGGTTTGTAGGTGAAGCCTTTAACGGAAACAACCTCGCCCATATCCACAATCAACGGGCTGTGGCTTTTGACGGTCCATTTTTCTTTGGACACGTCGCTCAGCTTCAATTCGCCGGATGTTTCTGAAATCTGAGGGGCGCGATAAGCACCTACGGCAAGGATATGAGCTTTTTCGCGGGTCTCGGTGACGGTTACCCGGATCCTGGAAGGAGCGCAATCATCAAATTTAAGCAATCGCTTGTATCCGATGGTAGTCCCTTCTGCCAGTTTTTTCCATTCATTGTGAATAAATCCTTCCACTTTAAACACCTCCACGCGTTGACCTTTTTTAATGTCTTCCTGCAACATCACGGTGTTGACGGTGTCGCCGGTTACGGTAAATTCCCTGAATTCTCCGTTGTTGGCGGTCCAGGCAGTGTTTCCGGTATTTATCCTGTTGTTTTCAAAAGTACTCCTGATGTATGCGCCAAATTCTTTCAGCCTAGCCACATCCGCTTCGTGCAGTAAGCCGCGTTTGTCGGGAGGAATATTCAGCAGGAGGACCGAATTCATCCCAACCGATTGATAATAGATATCGACCAGCTGCTGCAGCGTCTTCACCTGGTGGTCCTGCTCAGGATGATAAAACCATCCCGGACGAATGGAAACATCCACTTCCGAAGGGTACCAATAGAGTTTTTTAGCTTCGCCAATAAGGTTGCGGCTACCTAAATCCTTGGACATGGGGTTGATGTCCAGCCGGTTGTTTTCTGCGACAACGGCCTCGTTAATGTCCGGGTTCAGAGGGGTTACGCTCCACTCCGTTTCGCGTCCCAGCCCCGATTCATTTCCAACCCAACGGACATCGTTGCCCATAATGGCTTTCACTGCTTTGGGCTGAAGACTGTCTATCACCTGGTAAAAACGCGTCCAATCGTAAACCTGGCGTTTTCCGTTCGGGCCTTCGCCGTTAGCACCGTCGAACCAGACTTCGTGAACTTCACCATAATTGTTCAGTAATTCTTTCAACTGTTCCACAAACATCGCATTGTATCGTGGGGAATCACCGTAACTTTCGGCGTTTCTGTCCCACGGTGAGAGATAAACCCCGAACTTCATTCCGTACTTGTCACAGGCATTCTTTACTTCGCGGACAACATCGCCGTTCCCGTCTCTCCACAGCGATGACCGTACGGAGTGCCTGGTGGTTGCCGTGGGCCAGAGACAGAACCCGTCGTGATGTTTGGCCGTGAGAATAATCATCTTGAATCCGGCTTCCTGAAGGGAAACAACCCACTGTTCCGCGTTAAAATCTGTCGGGTTAAAAAGAGCCGGATCTTCTTTTCCTTCACCCCATTCACGGCCAGTAAAAGTGTTCATCCCGAAGTGAATGAATGCTGTCAGTTCCAGCTGTTGCCACTCGTATTGCTGGTCGGTTGGAGTGAGGTGGGCCGCCAGTTTTATTTTCTGTTCGGGTGTAATATTTTCGGGGAAAGCCAGTTCTTTTACGAAGTACTTTTTGTCTTTAGAAACGCACGAGGAAAACACGGCGAAAATAAGTAAAGCGACAAAAACTGTTTTTTTCATATCTGTATAATCCGTTTTTTGAAATATCCACAAAGTTAAGCTGTTTTGAGAGAACTGCAAATAAAAAAGCCATCCCGCTCAGGATGGCTTCAGGTGATTTTTTCGAACTCCTTCTTACTTAACGGCAGCAGCGGCAGCTTCAACCAAAGTGTCGGCAGCAGCAGCGGCAGCGGCAGCAGCGATGCTGTCAGCTTTAGCTTGTTCTACAGCGGCGATGCTATCTAATCTAGCCACTTCAGCAAGGCTGTCTAATCTGGCTTTTTCAGCTTCAGCTTGTTTGTTTGTGCAAGAGGCAAATCCAAGGGTAGCTACCAAAGCTACAAATAATAATACTTTTTTCATTTTTTCAATAATTTTAAACGATCAATAATACTTGGTTTTAAAAAAACTGTGCAAAGTTATATTGTTTTTATGTTATATAACATGTTTATCGAAAAAAGTATAGTTAAATAATATTAAAAATCGTCGGTCGGTTTTGTTCAATGGTTATGAGGCACCAGTCCTTTTTCCTGCGTGGCGTGAACAGTCCTTTCCAGATGCGGTTTTCACGTAACAGCAGGCTTTTTGGAAGCAACAGTTTCTCAGTTATATAAAAACCGTTTAATGCTTTTTTTCGGAGTTTTCTCAAACTCTTTTTCAACTATTATCAGAGAGCTGATCCTCTCGTAATTGGCCACCTGTTTGTTTAAAACACCTTTGTTATCATCCATGATCTGCGGCAGTTGACCGGCAGTAAGGCCGCTCGCTTCCAAGGCGGCAAAGTCGGGATAAACCAACGCCACCAGTTTGTTTTCTCTTTCAACGACGAGGCTTTCTGCTACATACGGGAGGTTGTTTAACTTCGCCTCAATCTCTTCCGGATAGATGTTCTGTCCGCTTGGCCCGAGGATCATGGTTTTGATGCGCCCTTTAATAAAGAGCCTTCTGCCTCTCATAATGCCGGAATCGCCCGTTTTCAGCCATCCGTCTTTGGTGAATGCGGCTTTTGTGGCTTCCGGGTTTTTGTAGTAACCCTTCATCACATTTTCTCCACGAACCTGAATCTCTCCCGGTACATTTTCCGGATCGGGAGAATCAATTCTCGCTTCCATGATGCCCGCCAGAACAGAACCACAGGAGGTGGGAACAAATTCATAGTGGTGGTCGTAAGAGATCAGTGGGGCACATTCTGTCATTCCGTAACCTACGGTAAAGGGAAATTTTATTTTGTAGAAAAACGCTTCAATATCCTTTCCCAAAGCTGCTCCGCCAATGATTACCTCCCTGAAATTTCCACCCAGGGAATCGATGAGCGATTTTCTTATTTTGCTGTAGATCATGTTGTTTATTCCCGGGATTTGGAGCAGTGTTTTCATGATGGGCTTGTCGACAATCGGAAGAATCCTCTTTTTGTATATTTTTTCGAAAATAAGTGGAACAGTAATAATGATGTTCGGCTTGATTTCCTGAAACGCCTTAATAAGATTTTGCGGCGAAGGAATAATATCAAGGAGCGTAACGTGAACACCTGTAGAAAGGGCATATAGAAAATCGAATGCGCACCCGTAAGCATGAGCCATTGGCAGGAACGCCAAATCCCTTTCACCTGGGAAAAGCAGCTCAAGGGTATGTGCATAGGTGATGTTCCCGGCAAAATTATTCGCAGTGAGCATGACCCCTTTGCTAAACCCGGTGGTTCCCGAAGTGTAGTTCAGACAGATAACATCATCGTTGTCCACGTCAGCATAAACAACATCTTCCGGGTGAAACCCGGCGGGGTATTTTTTTGCAAAAAAAGCATCTATTTTGCCGGTAAGATTTCTTGTTTTTTTATTTTCGCTTTGAAGCAAGTTAAATGATGGAAGCGAAAAAACAGGAAGCTTAATATTGCCTTTGTCCAGGTTCTCCCAAATATTTTCGTTAATAAAGATACATTTCGATTCACTGTGAGCAATGATATGCTCCATGCTCTCGGGATTGAATTCGTGCAAAATAGGTACGATGACAGCTCCATAAGTGAAAGTAGCCAGAAAGATAACCGACCAGCTGGTGTGGTTCTTTCCGATCAGCGCAACCTTATCTCCTTCTTCTATTCCAAGCTCTTTAAACAGGATATGAATCCGTGCAATTTTTTCCGCTAATTGGCCGTAGGATAAAGTCTCCTGATCTTTGTAGTTGGACAGCGCAGGTAATTCCCAGTTCGTCTTAAAACTTTCTTCGTAAATCTTTATGAAGTTCTGTTGTATCATTGTTTTTGCACAAATATTTAAGTTGTGTGCAAAAATAATACGAATTTATAGATTGACAAAGAAATACTACCGCTAAATTGAGGCAAATTTTGTATTTTTGCGGTTTGGAAACGAGGCTTTTTATATAAATATTCAATATTCGCGTGTGTTACGATAACAGATAAATCGTTTAAAGCTGTACATTGGCAATAAACACGAGCGAAACTTAAACATTTCTATTCATGATCGATCAAACTGTTTTTGAAAATAAAACGGCTGCATATTATACATTGGGTTGCAAACTGAATTTTGCGGAAACGTCTGCTATCGGCAAGCAATTGCTTCATGCCGGAGTATTACGTGCCCGGAAAGGGCAGAAGGCTGATATTTGTGTCATAAATACCTGTTCCGTTACGGAACTGGCCGACAAGAAAGGGCGTCAGGCCATTCGGAGAATGATTCAAAGCCATCCCGGCGCATTTGTAGTGGTTACCGGTTGTTACGCCCAGCTCAAACCCGATGAAGTTGCCTCCATCGACGGTGTGGATTTGGTGTTGGGATCGGAACAGAAGCTGGATGTTATCCGTTATCTGGATGATTTGAAGAAAAAAGACAAGGGGGAAGTTGTTACGTCGAAAACGCATAGAATCAGGACTTTTGTTCCCTCTTGCTCTGCCGACGACCGCACGCGGTATTTCTTGAAGGTACAGGACGGATGTGATTACTTCTGTTCATTTTGCACCATCCCTTACGCTAGGGGAAGGAGCCGCAACGGCTCCATTGCCGATCTGGTTAAACAGGCACAGGATGTGGTGGTACAGGGAGGAAAGGAGATCGTGCTTACCGGTGTTAATATCGGGGACTTCGGGCATACTACCGGCGAAACATTTTTCGATTTGATAAAAGCCTTGGATGAAGTGGAAGGCATCGAACGGTTTCGCATCTCGTCCATCGAGCCCAATCTGTTGACGGATGAGATTATTGATTTTGTGGCGGGCTCAAAACGGTTCGCACCCCATTTCCACACTCCGCTGCAAGCTGGCAGCGATGCCGTTTTGAAACTGATGAAGAGAAAATACGACACGGCATTGTTCCGTCGCAAGGTGGAAAGAATAAAATCTGCCATGCCGCACGCGTTCATCGGTGTGGATGTGATTGTGGGGCTTCGCGGTGAAACGGAGGCGTATTTCGAGGAAGGCCGGGATTTTATTGAGTCGATCGACTTCTCACAGCTGCACGTCTTTACTTATTCCGAACGTTCCGGAACGCAGGCCCTGGAAATTGGGCACGTCGTAGACCCGCGCACCAAACACAACCGGAGCAAGGAACTGCACGACATCTCCGACCGTAAGTTGCGTAGTTTCTACGAATCACAAAAGGACGGTTTCAGAAAAGTGCTTTTCGAACACACGCGACACGGAAATAGGATGCACGGATTCACTGAGAATTACGTGAGGTTGTATGCGGATTATAACCCGTTGCTCGTAAATAAGATAACCGGTGTGAAAATAGGAGAGTATAACGAAGACGAAATGGCTATGGAGGCTGTTTTTGGAGAATAATTCGCAAAAGGATGACCGGGAAAAACAGAAAAGGAATCGGGTTTTACCCACTCTACGGCGCAACGTACCTTATGGCAATGCTTCCGTTCAGGGTATTGTATATCCTTTCCGATGTCCTCTATATAGTGGTGTATTATCTGGTCGGTTACCGGAGAAAGATTGTCCGAAAAAACCTTCTGCGTTCCTTTCCTCGAAAGAAAGAGGAAGAGATACTGCAGATCGAGAAGAAATTTTACCGACACCTGTGTGATTACTTTGTGGAAACTGTAAAAACCTTGCGTATCTCCGAAAAAGAAATTCGCAAGCGCATGGTTTTTAAGAACCCTGAGATTGTCAACCGGCTCACCAAAGACGGGAATACCTGCCTGTTAAGCTTGGGGCATTACGGAAATTGGGAGTGGGTGCCCTCAATAGCGTTGTATCTGTTGCCCGGAGTAGAGCCGGGACAGGTGTACAAGACCCTGAAGTCAAAAGCTTTTGATGAGCTTTTTCTGAAGATCCGCTCCCGGTTCAATCCTCTATCCATTGAGATGAAGACGGCCTACCGAACCATCATTCGCAAGAGAAATGAGGGTCAGGCTATGGTTATCGGATTTTTAACGGATCAACGGCCGCGAAAACACAACAACGAATACTGGGCTACATTTTTAAATCAGGATACGTTGTTGCAGACCGGTATGGAACGAATTGCCCGCCAACTAGGGTTGGCAGTGGTCTACCTCGACATCAAAAAGGTGGAACGAGGGCATTATGTGGGGAATTTTTCGGTAATCACGGCAGATGCAAGCGCCGAGGAAGAATTTACTGTAACGGAGAAATATACCCGGAAACTGGAAGAAACGATATTGAACGATCCGGCATATTATTTATGGTCGCATAATAAATGGTCCCGGTCGAAAAAGCAAGAAGCATGAAGACATCGGTAGTGATATTGAACTGGAACGGACGCAAATTACTGGAGCGGTTCCTGCCGGTGGTGTTGCAACACACGTTGGATCACCAAACCGAAGTGGTGGTTGCCGACAATGGCTCTTCCGACGATTCGGTTGATTTTCTAAACACCCGTTTCCCGCAGGTGCCACTCATTGTCCTCGATAAGAATTACGGCTTTGCGGAAGGGTATAACAAGGCATTGCGGCAGGTTGACGCGGAATACGTGGTATTGCTGAATTCCGACGTAGAAACTACCGAAAACTGGCTTTCAACCATGATCAGCTACCTGGATGAGCACCCCGGTGTCTCTGCCCTCCAACCCAAGATCCTGGCACAAAGAAACAAGACCGGGTTTGAATATGCCGGCGCTTGCGGCGGTTTTCTGGACAGGTTCGGTTATCCTTTTTGCCGGGGAAGGATCCTCGACAACGTGGAGCAGGATAGGGGCCAGTACGATACGGTAATCCCGGTGTTTTGGGCCACCGGAGCCTGCCTGTGTATCCGCCGGAAAGATTATTTCGAAGCAGGTGGCCTCGATGCGCGGTTTTTCGCGCACATGGAAGAGATCGATCTTTGCTGGCGGCTGAATGCGCGTGGAAAAAGAATCGAATGCCTGCCGCAATCGGTGGTTTATCATGTGGGTGCTGCATCGCTGGAGAAAGAGAACCCGAGAAAAACCTACCTTAATTTCCGGAACAACTTGTTGATGTTGTACAAGAATGCCCGCATAAGGAGCCTGCTTGTTGTTTTTACCGTCCGGTTGATTTTAGATGCGTTGGCTTTTTTGCATTTATTATCTATGGGAAAGTTCGACAATGCTAAATCGGTTATTGAAGCACACAGGGACTTCTTCAGGATGATGCCCGGTTTCCGGCACGATCGCCGCGAAAATTTAAAACAAAGATTGGTTACCGATATTCCTACAAAGTTCAAAGGCAGTATCTTGTGGAATTATTACGTGAAGAGAAAAAAAACGTATAGCGACTTACCACTCACTCCTGTCACTCAAAATTAAAACTCAGTACGATCATCCGTTGCGTGGCTCTGGCCAGTGAAAGCGGGTATTTTATCAATTCCTTGTCGGTCAGGTCGGATCGGTCCTTTTCGAGCATGTCGTTCAGTCCGAAACAGAATTTGAGCTCGGGGCAAAGGTTGAAGTAAGGCAAATAAAAATCGCAACCTATACCGATTTCAACTCCGTAATCGTAGGGTTTCAGTAAGATTGGTTGATTTTTTCGCGAGGCCAGCTCGATACTGCCGTAGGTTCCCGCCACAAGGTAAGGTCGGTAATTGTTAATGCGGGTGGACGCCAGTTTCACCTGCAGGGGCAGGGTAACATAATTGTTCCTTAAGCCTGTTTTAAACGTTTCGCCCGAAGCCTGTTCCTTAAATACAAGATTCTTGCTTCCCAGATGCAATGTGGGGATTGCCCGCAGGTTCATAAAACGGTTCAGGTACAAATCGGTAATGATTCCCACGCTAAATCCCGGTGAATAGGACGGGATTTCTGAAAACCATACCTCGCCGTTTTCATCCGTGTGTCCCGATTGTGTCAGCATCAGGTCTTGCGTATGCACCCCTATCGTAAATCCCAGGTGAAAGATCTTATGGTCGGCGTATGGCCGGTTCTGCAGTTTCTGTTGTTGCCCGTATGTTGGGTCAGACAAGGCCGAAAGCACAATAACCAGAAGGAATATCTTTCTCATTACAATTTAAACGATTTTAAAGCAAGGTTATTATAAACGGAATGAAAAAAATCTCCCCGGGATTGTATCTTATTTAGAAATCGTAAAAATAGCACCTCGTTAGTAACGATAAAGATATAGATAATCAGTTAGATAGATTGTTTTTCTGATTTGAACCATAAAAAGAACAAATATTTGTCCCAAACTAAGTACAAAACAAAGTTTCTTGTTTTTAAAAAACTATGTATCTTTGTGCAGAATTTTATGGAAATAAAATAATCACACAACATTAACTAACAAATTATTTATTATGGCTTACGTAATTAATGAAGATTGTATTGCTTGTGGAACCTGTATAGATGAATGCCCGGTTGAGGCAATCTCTGAAGGTGATATCTACGTGATTGATCCCGATGTTTGTACCGATTGCGGTACTTGTGCAGAAGTTTGCCCTACAGAAGCAATTCATCCGGCTTAACATATACCGGAAAAGAGGTAAAAAGGCTGATCGGAATACTCCGGCCGGCCTTTCTTTTTTTTGTGAAACGGCAACAAAAAAAGCACCACCTTTTCGGGTAGCGCTTTTTGCGTATGTGTTAATAAACGATTATCCGTTTACTTTTGCCATATGTGCAACCAGGTCGAGTACTTTGTTTGAGTAACCCCACTCGTTGTCATACCAGCTGATTACTTTAACGAAAGTCGGGCTTAGTTGGATACCTGCTTTTTCGTCAAAGATTGACGTGCGTGCATCACCGATAAAATCGGAAGAAACCACGTCGTCACTAGTGTAACCGAGGATGCCTTTTAATTCACCTTCTGAAGCTTCTTTCATAGCAGCGCAGATTTCTGCGTAAGATGTTTCTTTTGCCAGACGTACAGTCAGGTCAACTACAGAAACGTTCAGGGTAGGAACGCGCATGCTCATACCGGTCAGTTTTCCGTTCAGTTCGGGAATAACTTTTCCTACTGCTTTGGCTGCTCCTGTGGAAGATGGGATGATGTTGCCCGATGCTGCGCGGCCGCCTCTCCAGTCTTTAGCGGATGGGCCGTCAACAGTCTTTTGAGTGGCTGTTGTAGAGTGAACGGTAGTCATCAAACCTTCGAGAACGCCGAATTTGTCGTTCAGTACTTTAGTGATAGGAGCCAGACAGTTGGTCGTACATGAAGCGTTTGACACAAACTGCTCACCTTTGGTGTAGGTGTTTTCGTTAACGCCACATACATACATGCGTGTGTCGTCTTTAGAAGGAGCCGACATAACCACATATTTTGCACCTGCATCAATATGGCCCTGAGCTTTGTCTTTAGAAAGGAATAAACCGGTAGATTCAACAACGTAATCCGCACCAACTTCTCCCCATTTCAAATCAGCCGGGTTTTTTTCAGCTGTTACGCGGATGGTTTTTCCGTTTACCACCAAATGGCCGTCTTTCACATCAATCGTTCCGGTGAACTGGCCGTGAATAGTATCGTATTTCAACATATATGCGATGTAATTTACATCAAGCAAATCGTTGATTCCTACCACCTGAATGTCATCTCTTGTTTGAGCTGCCCGGAAAACCAAACGTCCGATACGTCCGAATCCGTTGATACCTACTTTAATCATAATTTTTTGAATTTTTATTTGTTAAGAATGTTCCTAAATACTATCTTTCTAATCAAGTTGCAAAAATACGAAATGTTTTTATTTTAACGAAATTATTTGTATCAAAAAACTGTAATTTTTTGATTTTGAGATCGTCGAAATAAACTGATGCGTTACTTCCGGTGGAGTAACCGTTGCTTGTAGTCAAGAAGCCTGATTACCGCGTTAACAGAAAAAGTGAGAAGGCTGCCGTTACCACCCATAATGTAACGCCCAACAGAAAACACCGGGTTCCCGACTGTTTGATTTGATGGAGGGTGATGTTGGAACCGATGAGAAACAGTGCGACAACCATTGCCCTTCTTCCCAGCCAGCTGAAATGGGCATAGCTGGACTCAAAAGCAGGAAAAATATTGGCAAACAATATGGCTGCCACAAAGAGCAGGATAAACCAGGGGAATTTGATTGAACGCTTGTCGCCGTTTTTGCTGAAAAAAGCCAGCACGATGGAGAGCGGGATAATCCATAAGGCACGTATCAGCTTCACCGTAGTGGCCACCTGCAGTGCCTTCTCTCCGTAGATGGCTCCTGCTCCCACTACCGAGCTGGTATCGTGTATGGCGATGGCTGCCCAGTTGCCAAAAACTTCCTGGCTCAACCCGAGCCGTTGCCCGATAAAGGGAAAAAGCAGCAGGGCTATGGCGTTCAGGACAAACACCACGATCAGGGCAAACGAATTTTGATAATTCTCACTCTTGATGATGGGTGCCACAGCCGCAATGGCACTTCCTCCGCAAATTGCCGTCCCCGCGGCAATCAGCAGTGTTGTGTTTTTTTCAACCTTCAAGAGCCTGCCAAGGACAATCCCGCCGGTCATCACCAGGGATACTGAGATGAGCGTCTGTACGAAGCCACTTTTTGACGCAGTGATCACTTCTTCCAGTCCCATCCCGAAGCCCAGGAGAACAATCGATACCTGTAGAACCCTTGAGGTGTACCGGTGAATGGAATCGTGCCTGATTCCCAAAAAAGAAAAAACAATGCCTATGCAGAGTGCAACTGCCGGTGAAACAAAAGGTAGAAAACAAAAACAGATAACCACCCAATAAAGCCAACTTTTATTATTCATTCCGATACTTTAAGGCGACAAAAGTAGTATCGTTGTATAATATAAACAAATGCTTTATTCTTATAATGTATAACTATATGTTATAATTAAGGAGGAAATTTTCAAACAGTTCAACCTGGCGGCTTTTATGTCCCAGCTTGTAGGCTATGCGGAATTGGCGAGGAATGGAAAATCCGGAAACCTTTAATTTTACAAGGGTTTTCAGTTGCAGTTCGCCGGAGACCGCTTTTTCCGATACAATAGCCACGCCATCGAAATCGAGCAGGAAATTTTTTATGGATTCCGTGCTGCCCAGGTGGATGGGTGTATGGAAGTGTTCACTATCTATCCCGTGCCGGGAAAAGGCCTCTTTTATGACTTCCAGTGTGCCGGAACCCTGTTCCCTTAACACCATCGGGAGTCGCGACAGCTCGTCTTGGGTGATGGTTTCCCGTTTAGCATAAACGCTTCCGGAGCCGGTGACCACGATCAGTTCATCGTCTAGAAACTTCTTATACCGGATATCCGATTGGGATGAGGTGTTTTCTACAAGCGCTATGTCCACGCTGTTCTCCATCAACTGTTTCTCCATTTCAAACGAATTTCCGTTCATTAAATGGATTTTAATCGTTGGATACCGCTTATGAAACGATGCGATCACTTTGGGTATCACATATTGTGCGATGGTCGAGCTCGCACCTATTCTGAACTCGCCGGCAACGGTGTTTTGCAGTTCCCCTACCTCAAAATCGAGCTCGCGGTACTGCCGGTCGATCAGCTTAAACGTGTGGTATACTTTCTCTCCTGCTCGCGTCAGGTAAATCTTGTTGCCTTTACGTTCGAAAAGGTTGGTGTGATACCTCTCTTCCAACTCTTTGATGTGCCTTGTTACCGCAGGCTGACTGATGTTCAGTTCATCGGCTGCTTTCGAGAAACTGAGGTTTTCTACCACTGAAATAAAAACGGTGTCCCTGTAATCCATTCGTTCCATTCTGTTATTCCAACGCTTCCTGCAATCAGAATTTTAAACCGTGTAAAATTACAATTTTAAACGAACATACGGAAACGGCCTCTTCATTCATGCTTGTCTTCAGGTTTTGCCCTTTTTCCGTCATTTTTACTATCTTTGTGCTCCGTTACGAAAGGTCGGGTTGAAAAATGTTGATTTATATCGACTTAGAGGGACGGGACATTGATAAAATATTGAATAAACTGACTAAAAACAGATATGGCTGACGATAAAAAAATTATTTTTTCCATGGTGGGGGTAAGTAAAACGTTCCCTCCCCACAAACAGGTGTTGAAGGATATCTACCTCTCCTTCTTCTACGGTGCCAAGATTGGCATCATCGGGCTGAACGGTTCCGGTAAATCTACCCTGCTGAAGATTATTGCTGGGATTGAAAAGGAGTACCAGGGCGAAGTAGTCTCCGATAAAAGTTTCTCGGTGGGATACCTGGAACAGGACCCGAAACTGGATGAAGACAAATCGGTGATCGAAATCGTTCGTGAAGGAGTGCAGCCGGTGATGGACCTGCTGGCGGAATATGAAGAGATCAACCTGAAGTTCGGATTGCCCGAATATTACGAGGATGAGGAAAAGATGAACAAGCTGTTCGACCGACAGGCAGAATTGCAGGACAAGCTGGATGCCGTCGACGCGTGGAACATCGATAATCGCCTGGAGCGTGCGATGGATGCCCTTCGCTGTCCGCCTGAAGAACAGCCGGTCCGTGAACTTTCAGGAGGTGAACGCCGCCGGGTGGCACTGTGCCGCCTGCTACTGCAGGAACCCGACGTGTTGCTTCTCGACGAGCCGACCAACCACCTCGATGCCGAGTCGATCGACTGGCTGGAGCAGCATTTGCAGCAGTACAAGGGAACGGTGATCTGTATCACGCACGACCGTTACTTCCTCGACCATGTGGCGGGCTGGATTCTCGAACTCGACCGCGGTGAGGGAATCCCCTGGAAAGGGAACTACACCTCGTGGCTGGAGCAGAAAACCAAACGGATGGAACAGGAAGAGAAGCAGGTGAGCAAGCGTCGCAAAACGCTGGAACGGGAGCTGGAATGGATCAACCTGGCGCCCAAGGCGCGCCAGGCCAAAGGAAAAGCACGTCTGAACTCGTACGAGCAACTCCTGAACCAGGATCAGAAAGAGCGTGAGGAGAAACTGGAGATTTTTATTCCCAACGGCCCCCGGTTAGGAAACAAGGTGATTGAAGCTAAAAACGTGAAGAAAGCCTTTGGTGACAAGCTGCTGTTCGACAACCTTAACTTCATGCTTCCGCCCAACGGGATCGTTGGCGTTATCGGCCCCAACGGTGCTGGAAAAACCACTCTTTTCCGATTGATACAGGGAATGGAGACCCCGGACAATGGCTCGTTCGAGGTGGGAGAGACCGTTGTTACGGCTTATGTGGATCAGGCTCACGAAGCCATCGATCCCGGTAAGACCGTCTATCAGGTGGTGTCCGGTGGATTGGAGTTTGTACGCGTGGGGGGCAAAGAGGTGAACTCCCGGGCATACCTGTCGCGATTCAATTTCTCGGGAGCGGACCAGGAAAAACTGTGCGGTGTTCTTTCCGGCGGTGAACGAAACCGTCTACACCTGGCATTGACACTCAAAGCCGGGGCAAACGTACTGTTGCTCGACGAGCCGACCAACGATATAGACGTGAATACCCTCCGTGCACTGGAAGAAGGGCTGGAAAACTTTGCCGGATGCGCCGTGGTAATCTCGCACGACCGTTGGTTCCTGGACCGTATCTGTACCCATATCCTTGCGTTTGAAGGAAATTCAGAAGTATTTTATTTCGAGGGTTCCTATAGCGAGTATGAGGAGAACAAGAAAATGCGCCTAGGCAACGTAGAGCCGAAAAGGGTACGCTACCGGAAGCTGTAAACAGAAAATTAAGAATGAGGAAGTTTCTGATTCTGTTTTTCTTGCCGGTATTAAGCCTGCCAGTACTTGCTCAATACAAAGAGGTCAGTGGGGTAGTTATCGATGCGCAGTACAACACGCCGGTCCCCTACGCCGCGATCTTTGTGGAGCATACCAAGATCGGAGTAGTGGCCAGTAATGTGGGTGAATTCTCACTTCAGGTACCCGATTCATTGAAGAATAACCGCCTGGTGAGTGTGGGAGAAGGGTATAGCCTGACTTACCTCTTGCCGGAGGACTATGGGCATGCTCCGCTTCGCATCGCGCTGGTGCCCCAGGACCGTGAGACGGCACTGTTATCGCCGCCGGGCGGCGCTGCCGTGAAACCCGGGAAGGTCGTATCGTTGCTGAGCAAGGCGGCCCGGTTTGTGATGGACGACTGGATCCCGCTGGGAAACCCGGAGACCAACACGTTCGATTTTGGCAGGATCCAGACTCTTCCCACTTACAATCCCGTCGAAGGCGTCCGCCTGCGGGCGGGAGCAGCATCCAATTCGCGCCTGAGTCCCCATTTTTTTATGAAGGGATACTTGGCTTATGGTTTTAAAGACCAGCAGTTCAAGTACCGCGGAGAAGCCGTCTGGTCGTTCGATAAAAAAGCCTATCATGAGGACGAATTCCCCAAAAATAATATGCGCCTGGTGTATGAAAACGATCTGTTCTCCCCCGGCGAGATGCACCCGCGTTCTCTAAACGACCTGTTGCTGATTACCTACCGGAGGTCGGTTAATGAAGCGACGTACCGCAACTTTGCCGAGATAAACTACGAGAGGGAGTACAAAAACGGTCTTGCGCACACCTTCTGGTGGCGAAAATCGAGGTTGATCCCGCAGGGAGAACTGGAGTTCAGGAGGAGTTCCGACGCCGGGCTTACCGCATACGATGGGCTGGACACTTCCGAGGGTGGAGTGCTGCTGCGGTACTCTTTCGAAGAGGCCTATTTACAGCAAAAACGCAAACGAAAACCTGTCGATGTGACAAGTCCCGTCTTTTTTCTTTCACACTCCATCGGCTTCGTGCATTTACCCGAAGGAGGTGCTACATACCACAGAACGGAGTTCTCCGCACAAAAACGTTTCTACTTGGGTTACGCTGGACGACTGGATGCCGTGGGGGAATTTTCAAAAGTGTGGGACGCAGTGCCCTTTCCGCTACTAGTCTATCCCAACCAACGATATAAACATCATATCGAGAACAACGCGTTCTTCCTGAACCGGGCCCTGGAGTTTGTTGCCGATGAGCAGTATACGATTCGGACGACTTTTGTAGGCGATGATTTCCTGTTGGCAAAGATCGCACTGCTGGACGATCTGGGAGCAAAAGAGTTGATCTCGTTGCGCGCCTCTTACGGTAGGCTGAGCAGCAAAAACGACCCGTTGCTTTCCCCCTCTTCTCTCATCTACGATTTTCCGCCGGTATCCTACCGGTACGGCTCAGCCCCCTATGTGGAGGGAACCGTTGGAATCACGAATCTCCTGGGACTTTTGCGTGTGGAATACGTTCATCGGTTCACGTATCGCGATCATCCCGGCGCTTTACTGGGCAGGGTGTGGGTTGACGTGACATTGTAAGAACATTGCCCCTGAGTATTTTTCTTATCAAACGTTTTTTTGTGTTATCTTTGTCGTTTCAATATTACAACATCAGCTGAATTAAATTGATTACGATATTAGGTATAGAATCTTCCTGCGACGACACCTCGGCAGCGGTTATCCGCGACGGTGTCATTCTGTCGAACGTGATTGCCTCGCAGGCAGTACACGAGCGGTATGGCGGCGTGGTGCCCGAGCTGGCATCCCGCGCACATCAGCAGAACATCATTCCCGTGGTGCACGATGCCCTGAAACAAGCGGGCGTCACAAAACAGGAAATTTCGGCGGTGGCTTTCACGCGCGGGCCGGGATTGTTGGGCTCGTTGTTGGTAGGAACCTCCTTTGCGAAAGGGCTCTCCTCTGCTCTTAATATCCCGATGGTGGAGGTGAACCATTTGCAAGCACACGTGCAAGCCCATTTCATCAAAGAAACCCCGGACGATACGAACCGACCGGAGTTCCCGTTTTTGTGCTTGCTGGTTTCGGGCGGTAACTCACAGATTATTCTCGTGAAATCGCACCGGCAGATGGAGATTATCGGGCAAACAATCGACGATGCCGCCGGTGAAGCCTTCGATAAATGCGCCAAGGTGATGGGCCTGGGTTATCCCGGAGGACCTGTCGTGGATAAATTAGCCAAACAGGGCGATCCCGGCCGGTTTACTTTCAGCAAGCCTCATATCGCGGGATACGATTATAGCTTCAGCGGCCTGAAAACATCGTTTCTCTATTTCCTGCGCGACGAACTGAAAACCGATCCCGGCTTTATCGGGAAAAACAAGGAAGATCTCTGCGCGTCCCTGCAAAAAACGATCGTCGATATATTGATGGATAAGTTGTACCGCGCGTCAAAAGAGTTAAAAATAAAGGAAGTGGCCGTGGCGGGCGGTGTGTCTGCCAATTCAGGCTTGCGCGCTGCTTTTGAAGATTATAGTCGCCGTTATGGATGGAAAATACATATCCCGAAATTTGCTTATACTACCGATAATGCGGCTATGGTAGCTATCTCAGGGTACTACAAGTATCTCGACGGTGAGTTTTGCGGAAAAGACGTGGCGCCGTACGCCAGGGTATCCATATAACAGTATTTTAAAAATTAACCAACCATATATTATGTCACAAAAAGAGATTCCTGCTGTGGAAGAAAATAAGAAAAGTCTCAACTTCATTGAACAGATTGTTGAAAACGATTTAAAAGAAGGTAAAAACGACGGCCGTGTGCAAACCCGCTTTCCGCCGGAACCCAACGGGTACCTGCATATCGGGCACGCCAAAGCCGTGTGTATAGACTTCGGTATTGCCGAAAGATACGGTGGCATTTGCAACCTTCGGTTCGATGATACCAATCCGGTCAAGGAAGACGTTGAATACGTGGATTCCATTATGGAAGATATTCAGTGGCTCGGATTTCAGTGGAAGAACGTGTTTTACGCCTCCGATTACTTCCAGCAGTTATGGGATTTCGCCGTCCAGCTTATCCGGGAAGGAAAAGCCTATATCGATGAGCAATCGGCCGAAGAGATTGCGCGCCAAAAAGGGACGCCAACCGTTCCCGGGACGCCCAGCCCTTACCGCGAACGTCCCGTCCAGGAATCGCTCGACCTGTTTCAAAAGATGAATAGCGGTGACGTTCCTGAAGGAAAAATGGTGCTGCGCGCCAAAATAGATATGGCGTCGTCAAACATGCACTTCCGTGACCCCATCCTATACCGGGTCCTCCATATCCCGCACCACCGTACGGGGACTGCCTGGAAAGCCTACCCCATGTATGATTTTGCGCACGGGCAATCCGACTATTTCGAAGGCGTGACCCATTCTATCTGCACCCTGGAATTTGTGGTACACCGCCCGCTTTACGATTGGTTTATCGACCAGCTGGCCACCGATGATTACCGTCCGCACCAGTACGAGTTCAACCGCCTGAACATGACCTACACCATGATGAGCAAGCGCAAGCTGCTTCAGCTCGTACAGGAGAAGCTGGTTTCGGGATGGGACGACCCGCGCATGCCCACGCTTTGCGGACTGCGCCGCCGCGGCTACACACCACAATCTATACGCAACTTTGTCGATAGTATCGGCTATACCAAATACGACGGGATGATCGACGTGTCGCTCCTTGAGTTTGCCGTGCGCGAGGACCTTAACAAAAAAGCCGTCCGCGTGTCGGGCGTTATCGACCCCGTAAAGCTTATCCTCACGAATTATCCCGAAGGACAAACGGAAGAGATGGAGGCGATCAACAACCCCGAGGACGAATCGATGGGAAGCCGCCGGGTTAAATTCTCGCGCGAACTCTGGATCGAACGCGACGATTTTATGGAAGACGCACCCCGTAAATACTTCCGTCTTACGCCGGGAAACGAAGTACGCCTGAAAAATGCCTACATCGTGAAATGTACCGGATGCAAAAAAGACGAAAACGGAAACGTTACGGAAGTATACGCCGAGTATGATCCGCAGACCCGGAGCGGGATGCCTGAGGCTAACCGCAAAGTGAAAGGAACCATCCACTGGGTGTCGGCACCGCATGCCATCGACGCTGAAGTACGGCTTTACGACCGGCTGTTTATCGTGGAGGATCCGGCCGGAGAGAAAGAAAAGGACTTCCGCGAACTGCTGAATCCCGATTCGCTTATCGTGAAGAAAAACTGCAAGGTGGAAGAATACCTGGCCGGCGCCGCACCGCTAGACAGCTTTCAATTCCAGCGTATCGGGTATTTTAACGTAGATACCGATTCTACGGGCGAAAAACTTGTCTTCAACCGGACAGTAGCCTTGAAGGATTCGTGGAAGAAACAAAATAGTTAAAATGGACGAGGAACTGGACGACATATCTTCCCTGGTGGAAAAATACGAGCAAATGAGTATGTTCGGCAGGAAAATTTATTTCGATGCCGACGAGTTTGCTGTGCTTGCTGATCATTACAACAATCTGGGAGACAATGAACTGGCCGAAGAGATTATTGAGGAGGGACTCAAGATGCATCCAGCCAGTCCGGAGTTGATGATTTTAAAGGCCAAGACATTGGTCTACTCCGAGTTGTATGACGAGGCGTTGTCGTACCTGAACAATATCCCCGGGGAGGGAGATATCGAGCTTCCCCTGCTTCGGATTGAGAGCCTGCTGCACCTGGAAAAGACGGATGAAGCCAATGAGGTGATCAATGAAACGATGAACAGGGAGCTGTCCATTGATGATTTGTACGTTTTTATTACCGAGGTTGGTTATGTGATGAACGATGTGGAGCATTTCGACCGGGCCATTTCCTACCTTGAGGAGAGCCTGAAGATTGATGAATCCAATCCCGATGTGCTTATCGATCTGGCATATGCCAACGAGATGAAAGGCGATTTCGCGCGAGCCATAGAATACAACAACCGGTTGCTAGACTTGGATCCCTATTCGTTTGAAGGTTGGGTAAACATCGGCAAGCTCTATTCGATGAATGAACAGTACGAGAAAGCCATTGATTCCTTCGATTTTGCGCTGACCATAAACGAAAACGATGTCTCGGCCTTGAAGATGAAAGCGTTGTCGCTCTACCTGAATGATAATGCACCCGAAGCCATCCGTATCTTCGAAGAATGCATCCGCATATCGCCCGATGACGAGTCGCTTTATGATTCGCTACTCGAGGGGTATGAGGCCATGGAACAGTACGACCAGATGATGCGCGTTATCGATATCAAGGAAAAGCGTTTCGGACCGAAAGGGATCGCTACGCGCCGGGCATTCGTTGAACTGTTGAAAGACAATATGGCTTCAGCCCGGGAATTATACAACAACATTCCCGCCGATGAAAAGGAATCGCTCGATTACTACATGCTCGAAGGAGAGCTGATGTTTATCGACGGCGATTTGCGAGGGGCGGAAGCGGCATATATAAAGGCTGCGCTATTGTCGGAAGACAACGAGGAGATCATTGACCGCCTGGCCAACGTGAGTGTTGCCCAGGAGAAATACGAACAGGCTGCGGAGTATCTGGAACAGTTGCTGAAGATCGACTCCGATTATCCGACGGCAAAATCGCGCTTGGCCTTCATCCGTTTCGAGATCGGAAACAAAGAACCTTTCGATGAAATCATGAAACAATTTTCAGACGATGAACTCCGTGCCTTACTGAACGTCATCTCTGGCTACGAAGATGCCGATTTCTCTAACTATAACCGCCAGAAGATGCTGGTTCGTCTCAATGAAGCGCGCGAAAACAGGGTGCTGTTTAAGAACATAAAATACTAAAAAAATGAATACACATTCCATCCCGTCCAATCGCCTCGCGTCTCTTGATATCCTGCGTGGCTTTGATCTTTTTATGCTGGTTTTCTTTCAGCCAGTTTTCGTAGCTTTTGCCAGGCACTGGAAAGACGTTCCGGTTTTTTCATTTCTGTTGCATCAGTTTGAACATGTTAAATGGGAGGGCTTTAGTGCCTGGGATTTGGTGATGCCGCTTTTCCTTTTTATGGTGGGTGCCGCCATGCCTTTCTCGTTTGAGAAATATCGCGCGAATCCTGACAAGAGGGCCATTTACAAAAAAATCACGAAGCGGTTTGTCATTCTGTTCATACTCGGTGCTGTGGTGCAGGGTGATCTGTTGAGCCTCGATCCGATGCAGATCCGCATTTATACCAATACATTGCAGGCAATTGCCGTAGGTTATGTTATTTCAGCCGTGCTACTGCTCCATCTGTCCCGGAAAGGCCAGGTGGTGGCCACTTTGTTGCTGCTGACTGGTTATTGGGCATTACTTACTTTCCTGGGCGACTTCACCCCCGACGGCAACTTTGCGGAAGCTGTCGATAGGGCCGTACTGGGAAGAGTTCGCGACGGCGTAACGTATGCCGAAGACGGTTCGTGGAGTTTTTCGGATAACTACCGCTATACCTGGGTGCTGACCAGTATGGTGTTTGGGGTAACCACTATGCTGGGTGCTTTTGCCGGACAAATCATGAAAAACGGTAAAGATAAACGGAAGAACAGCCAATTGCTGTTCATTATTGGTGGGGCGTTGCTCGTTTCAGCCTGGCTGTTGAGCTTCCAGACCCCTATCATCAAAAAGATATGGTCAGCCAGCATGACGCTCTGGTCCGGAGGATTATGTTTCCTGTTGATGGCATTGTTCTATTACATCGTCGATTACAAAGGCCGATCAAATGGATTGAACTGGCTGAAAATTTACGGAATGAATTCAATCGTTGCTTACACGCTTGGGATGGTTGTCAATTTCAGAAGTGCGGCACATTCCCTGCTTTGGGGATTGGAAAAATATACGGGTGACTATTATTCTGCCATACTCACTTTTGCCAATTTTCTAATCCTATTTTTTATTTTGCAATTGATGTATAAGTTGAGGGTTTTTGTAAAAATTTAGGCGTACCCCCTGAGCGTAAATCAACTGAGTTACCCGTTCTTCACCGTAAGGTATTTCCGGGCTTTTATTTTTTTATTGAAAATTTCAGTTGTTCAGTTTTTATTGCTATTTTTACGGCAATTATTCTATATCCATTTTTCCCAGGAAAAAAAGAGTAACTTATTAAATCAGAAAAGTTATAAAACAATATTTTTGAATTTTTTAATCTAAAACAAATTTTTATGTCATCAAAAATGTCAAGAAGGAAGTTTATCCAGGCAGGCGCAACAGCTGCGGTTGGATTAACTGTCGTACCTTCATCGGTACTCGGTAAAAGCATGGGGCACATGGCTCCGAGTGATAAACTCAACATCGTTGGTGTTGGAGTTGGAGGGATGGGTTTTGCTAACCTGAAAAACCTCGAAAGCCAGAATATAATTGGCCTGTGCGATGTGGACTGGAAGTACAGCCAGCGCGTTTTTGATTATTTCCCGAAAGCGAAAAAATACTACGACTATCGTAAGATGTATGACGAATTAGGAAAATCAATCGACGGTGTTGTTGTAGCTACTGCTGACCATACTCACGCCATTGTTGCAGCTGAAGCCATGACCATGGGAAAACACGTGTATGTGCAGAAACCGTTGACACACAGTGTATATGAGTCGCGTCTTCTGACAAACCTGGCTAAAAAATACAAAGTGGCCACCCAGATGGGTAACCAGGGATCTTCGGGCCCGGGCGTTCGCCAGGTGATTGATTGGATCAGGGATGGACAAATTGGTGAAGTCACCCGCGTGGATACTTTCACCGACAGGCCCATCTGGCCGCAAGGTCTCATGACACCTAAGAAAGCAGACAAAGTGCCGTCTACCTTAAACTGGGATTTGTTTATCGGCCCGGCCAACAAACGTCCGTTCAACAACATCTATCACCCCTGGAACTGGCGTGGATGGTGGGACTTCGGAACAGGCGCATTGGGAGATATGGCCTGCCATATTTTGCATCCCGTGTTTAAAGGATTAAACCTCGGTTATCCCACAAAAGTTCAGGGCTCATCTACCATGTTGTTAACAGACTGTGCTCCCAATGCACAAATGGTGAAATATGTTTTCCCGTCTCGCGACAATATGCCGAAAGTAGCTATGCCTGAAGTGGAAGTTACCTGGTACGATGGCGGCCTGCAACCGTTCCGTCCCGAAGGAGTACCTGCCGGAAAGAACCTGAACGACCAGGGCGGTGGCGTTATTTTCCACGGAACAAAAGACACGTTGATCTGCGGCTGCTACGGCGTAAATCCATGGTTGGTATCCGGAAGGAAACCCAACTCCCCGAAAACCCAGCGTGAAGTTACCCTTTCTCACGAACTGGATTGGGTGCGTGCATGTAAGGAAAGTCCGGAAAATCGCGTTGAAACAGCCTCTCCTTTCTCAGAAGCAGGTCCTTTCAACGAAATGGTAGTCATGGGTGTTCTTGCCGTAAGATTACAGGGTCTTAACCAGGAACTCCACTGGGATGGTGAAAACATGAAGTTTACCAACATTCCGGCTGATGCGACAATAAAGACAATTATTGAAGACGGTTTCAAGATTACCGACGGTCACCCCACGTTTAACAAAACATGGACGGAACCTGTAAGTGCTAACGAGTATGCTGCCGAAATGATCAACCATACTTATCAAAACGGTTGGAAATTACCGGCAATGCCGTAAATTTTTAGATAACAGATGTCAGATATCAGACTCCTGCGCTGTTTAACAACACCGTTTTGAGCCTGATGTCTGATGTCGTCATCTATAAGGAAAAGTTTAAATTTTAAAAAAGAACAAGTATGAAAAAAGTTTTTAATGTGCTCTTAAGCGTTGCGGTTGCCACAGCTTTTGTAGCTTGTACCGGAGGTGCAAAAAAAACAGCAGAAACAGAAGGTGTTGATTCTATGAAAACAGAAACTCCTCAATATTCAGTAGTTGACAAACCGCAAGTGGACTTGTCGAAGTTTGAAACGGATAAAGACGGTTACATCGTATTGTTCAACGGTAAGGACTTTACCGGCTGGCGCGGATACGGCAAGGATGCTGTACCCGGAAAATGGACCATCGAAGACGGTGCTATCAAGTTCAACGGTTCTGGAGGCGGTGAAGCCCAGGACGGTGACGGTGGCGATATTATTTTCGACCACAAGTTCAAAAACTTTGAACTGGTGCTGGAGTGGAAAGTCTCCAAAGGAGGTAACTCGGGTATCTTCTATCTGGCACAGGAAGTAACTACAACCGATAAAGACGGCAACGTAAAAACCGAACCTATCTATATTTCCTCTCCCGAATACCAGGTGCTGGATAATGCCAACCATCCCGATGCCAAACTGGGTAAGGACAATAACCGGCAATCCGCTTCGCTCTACGATATGATTCCTGCAGTTCCACAAAACCAGAAACCTTTTGGTGAATGGAACGCAGCAAAAATTATGGTGTATAAGGGAACCGTTGTTCACGGACAGAACAACGAAAATGTGGTTGAGTACCATTTGTGGACTCCCCAATGGACAGAAATGCTCCAGGCCAGCAAGTTCAGCCAGGAAAAATGGCCGTTGGCATTTGAACTGCTGAATAACTGTGGCGGACCCAACCGCGAAGGATTCATCGGCTTCCAGGACCATGGGGATGATGTTTGGTTCCGTAACATTAAAGTTAAAATCTTAGATTAAGGGTATAATTCAAAAAAGAGTGTTTCTATCAAGTTTAGGAATACTCTTTTTTTTAATAGAATAAAAGAATGAAAAAAAAATCAAATTTATTTGCAGTAATTTTGTTGGGTAGCCTGTTCCTGTTATCGGGTTGCGATCAGGGACAGAAAAAAGAAGCAACGGAAGCGAACGTTAAAAAAGACATCTACCTTCAGTTGTATTCTGTTCGGGACGACATAAAAGCCAACTATCAGGCAACCATAGATACTGTTGCCAATACAGGCTTTACCGGAGTAGAGGCGGCTGGTTATAACGACGGCCAGTTTTACGGAATGGCTCCTGCCGACTTTAAAAAATCCATTGAAGATGCCGGGTTGGAAGTTCTTTCTTCCCACGCAGGACGTCCGTTGGCTGATAATACAAAAGATACCAACTGGGACGAAGTTTGGAAATGGTGGGATACCGCTATCCAGGCTCATAAGGATGCTGGTATGAAATACCTGGTGGTTGCCTGGATCCCCACACCCAAAACGTTGGTCGATCTTAAAGCTTATTGCGATTACTTTAACCAGGTTGGAGAAAAATGTAACGCAGCAGGAATCCGCTTCGGCTATCACAACCACAACTTCGAATTCACAGAAATAGAAGGAGAAGTGATGTACGACTATATGTTAAAAAATACGGATCCTGCCAAGGTGTTCTTCCAGATGGACGTGTACTGGGTAGTTCGTGGTGGACAAAGCCCGGTGGAATACTTCAATGCTTATCCCGGACGTTTCGAAATTCTTCATATAAAAGACAATAAGGAACTCGGACAAAGCGGAATGGTCGGATTTGATGCTATTTTCAAAAATATTGACAAATCCGGTGCAAAATACCTGGTAGTAGAAGTTGAAAAATATACTGGAACTCCTTTTGAAGGTATAAAAGAAAGCTATAACTATCTGGCGAATGCTGATTACGTGAAGGCTAGTTATAAATAGTTCAAAAAAACCGGCAATTCGCCGGTTTTTTTATTTATGCTCCCTGTATTCTCCGGGAGCAATCCCTTCCTTCGCCTTGAATACCCTGTAAAACGCACTCAGACTCGAGAATCCCGACATCTCGGCGATCTGTAACATCGACAAATTGTCGTACTCCGGATTCTTCATGATTCCCTTTACATACTCTATACGAAAACCGTTCACCCAATCGCAGAAGTTCGTCTGCATCTCCTCGTTCACGATCCGGGATATGTAGGTCCGGTTGGTCCCTGCCATCAATGCAATGTCGGTTATTCGCAGTTCGGGATTCTTGTACAGCTCGTTCTTCCTCAGTAAATCCGAGAGCTGCTGCTTGGTTATTCTGTCGCTTAACGCCAGTTGCTTCCTCTCTGTGGCCCGGAGCCTTTTTTTGCGGTAATCATTCACGTCGTTCGTGAAATCGGCTACGGTAAAGTTTTGGTGATAGCCAACGTATCCGATAAAAAACAAAAAAAGCGAATGCGTGAGAGCCGGAAAGGCTATCAAAGGGCCTTTATCTACAAAGAAATCCTTGCCAATCACATTGGAGACAAGCGAGACAACGGAAGCAAACAGAAAGGCGAAAAGAATCCACTTTACCGAACTGAGGTCCTTACCCCCTGTGTTGGAGTAAAACTCTTTCACCTCCTTATTGTACCGGACTATAAGCCTGTATCCGAACCACACCGATAAGATTACCTGCACTAGAAAAAATGCCTTGAACAAGGTTGTGCGAAGAACCTGCAGCCGTACCAACCGAGGATAGGGCCCGGTAAAACCCTGCTCGTGGTACATGACTCCGCGGACAAAAAGGTTCAGCTCTTCGGGCGACATGGCGAAATAGATGACGAACGAGAAGATCGACAACACCATCGCAGGCAGTAAAATCCAACTCCACCGCCAGTCGATCCGGATCTCGCGCGTAAGAAGCCGGATATAATAGTAATAAAGCGGGTAGGAGGAGAGGGACGTGAACACCCAGATGTTGTCCGTAAAGGCGAACAGGTCGTATTGCCGGTTGAAAAAAGCGGCGTGCACAAAATAATTGATTGCCGATAACGACAAGAAAAAAGCCAGGTAATTTTTCGGTAGATTCCGGTTATTGTCGCACAACAGAAGTACTACCCAAAACAGGCATACGAACATGGGCATGACCGACAGGATAAGTTGTATCAACATATGGGGGCAGTTTGTTTTTACAAAAATAAGTAATTTTTATGAATTAGGAATAAATTTTTACGAATTAGGAACACAAACATGTTTTTAAGCAAAAAAGGTAAAAAATATTGCGGTAATTTTACAAGCGAATAAATAAAAATCATTAACACTACCGCATTTAATGCATTATTGATTCTTTAAAACTATTTTAATTATGAAAAATTTGAAAACGGTTTCTAAATTGTTTATCTCTTTACTATGTGGAATTTATTTACTGTCTGCTTGCGAAAAAGAAGGAAGTAGCTCAAGTGCAGAATTGGGTGGAGATACAAACTTGACTAAAAATCAAGTGGGAAATACTTCAACCGGAACAATAAAGTTAGGCGGGACAGCTTCAAGCATCAATTCACAGGTGAAAGTTGTCGAAAACAACAATGGTTTAATCGCTGTTGAATTTTCATTCCCCATCTCCTCAAGTTTTAGCGGCACCGTTGATGGCATAGGAAATGCTTTATACGGAGAAGATTTTAATAAATACAAATCGTCATTTATCGACTCTAGCGGAAACTTTAAAGGAAAATTCAAATTTAAAAACAGTTCAGAAGGAGTAGCAATAGTAAATGCTTCAGGCAAACAGGCTGTTATCATGAAATATGACGTAAACGTGGGTGATAAATGGACATATACAAAAAAGAACGGGAAAATAGCCAATTATAAAGTCACGAAAAAATCAACCACTGATGATTACGATTACGGGTCCCTCAAAATTAAAACTGTACAGGTGGAACGAACCTCCAGCGAACCTGGTGTAACCAAAATTATCTATATCGGAAATCATAAATTCGGATTAATTGGTATAGAAATGTACCTTGAAGATGGAAGTGTAGTAAAATATACAATAAGCTAATATCAAAGAAGTGAATAACAAAAATAAATTTCTAACGGCAACGGGGCTGATTTTTATTGCTGTCGGCCTGCTGGGAATATACTTCTTTGTTTTTAAAGGCATAAAACCCGGATGGTTGCAGCTGAACGTTTTTACTGTTTATTCAAAATATTTAGAAACGAAAACGTTTACTGTTATTCAAAATAACCAAGGAGACGAGTTGGCTATCACGAGTTATTGTATGGGATGGCTGTTAATTGTTCTCAGGCACAAACCCTCTTTTCTGAGTATTCAGTCGTTGATAATCCTTCTTTTTACTGCCGGATATCTACTTTTGCATGGGTTGGCCGTGATTTATTTTATGCTTTCATTTCTTTTTATACTACCTCTTTTTTTTCTTATAAGTATTAAATATGAATCCTTTTTTTCAAAACATAAGGGATAACACAGAGTGGTTATACGGTGTCATTTTTGAATACAAATGGTTTTATTATGACTTCTGGTCATTGGTTCATCTCTGGAGTGGAGCCATCATTTTCATTGTTTTATCAGCTTGCAACGTTAAAAGAAGATGGCTGAAACTGCTGTTGATCTTATGCGTTTTTGAGGTTGTGGAAACGTTGTTTTTTATCGCAATATTGAACTTGTTTAAGCCGGAGAAAGGTGTCGATGTTGTGAACGATATTGTAATTGGGATGCTTGGAGGGGCCTTAATGTACGCGTTCTTCAAATGGGACGACACTGGAAAATACACTAAATTTCTAGCATTATTCATATCAGCAGTAACTATTGCCTTTATTTGGGTAGGATGGTATGGGTATAATTATACCATTTCTTTTTTTAACTCTCCTTACGTGAATTGGTGGGCACTTAGCTGTTGGACCGTATCGGGGGCAGCAATAATTTTATTGTTCAGTAATTTCAAAGCGAAAAAAGGTGCTTTTTTTGCGATCACTTTTCCTTGGCTGATTTACCTTGTTCTGCTTTTTGCGGTAGAGTACATAGCTTACCATCTGCTGTCGTTGAGAGAAATAACACAGGGGGCCACGCCATTGATTTTTGATATTGTACACGGAAGTAGAATCATGCATATTTTCTATGTTACTGCCCCTTTGTTCTTTATTGGTTTATTTGTTTTAATTAATTCATTGTTGGAAAAATATGAGTAAACATAGAAGAAAGCGTATAAAAAAGGTTTTTTTATATACTTTAGGAACTATTGCATTGATTTATATATTATTCTATAGCGTAGACAGGATGTATGGCCGTCATGTTAACCAGAAAAACTCAAAGGAAACCATATCCATTGAATGTGGAGATATTATTTACAAAGTAACCTCTTTTATGATGGCTGACAGCCAATATCCGCACTGTGGATCCTTGCCAGGTCATTTAGGTATCTTTTTAAGCGATACAACAATTTCTGTTTTCAACAACGGTTTAGACAAGATGTTGGTTGCGGAGTCATCTTTGTTTAATATAAAAGAGAAAAAGATTATGCCTGTTCTTCGGATTAATCCGGCGGAAAACAATTACAGCTATGCCGTAGGAAGATTACTGGTTATTAAGACTCATATGAGTGATAATCAGAAAAAAAAGTTACAAGAGTATGTTAAATTGAATTGTGGAAAACCTTATCGGTTGCTTGCAAAAAAAAATGATTCCCTCAGTTTTAATTGTGCCACTTTTGTATGGAATGCCTTTAACCGTGTTGTAAACACAGATGTGGATGCCAATGGCGGAAAGATGGTATTGCCGGCCGACATATTGAATTATTTTATGAAAAAAGAAGATGCTGAAATCGTAAGATTATAGCATTATTATGCAGTTGATTATAATTGAATAAGAGTATTTTTTTCTGGAACGAAGATAGTAAACTACAAACATTTTTTTAACAATGAGAACAGAACAAACACCAACGGAGAAACCTGCTGAACTTTACACAGCTCCTCAAATTGAGTTTATCGACATCGAACTGGAACAAAACATCATGGGCAGCGGCACATTGCCGGATGCACCGGGTGAGGACTGGTAAATGAATCCATTACAAATTACAAATTACAAATTTTAAATTATGAAGAATAAATTCTTATTGTGGGCAGCCTCGGCCCTGTTTGTGATTACCGGATGCACCACTGATGTGATTGTTGATGAGAAACCGGTCACGGCGAACGGCCGTAAGATTACCCTGACGGCATACATGCCCAATGAAGCATCGCAAACCCGCCTCAGTCTTGAGCAGGAAGCGGGCACAAAGAACATTACTGTTAAATGGAATGCGGGCGACGTGGTGCAGTTCTTCTTCAAGCAAGACGCAACGCTCGTGGCGGGAACTCCCGTAACGTTGGCCGGGACAGACATTACTATGGAAGGAAAGAAAGCTGCCTTTTCCCTCGAAGTGCCAACAGAGATCGATGAGCAATCCGCCTTTACGGTTTACAGCCTTCACGGGGCGGAAGCTTCCGTCAACGGCGGGAAGATAAACGCAAATGTTTCCCCGGTCGGGTTCAAGCCCATAAGCGAGTTGACAGACGTGCCTGTTGCAGGTAAGGTTGAGGTGGCTGCGGGCGCTTCGGCTGGCGACGTGCCCCTAGCTCATTTGGGAGTGTTGCATTGCCTGACCATCAGGAACAGTGCGGAATCCGACTGGGTGGTTATCCCCGCCCTGGATTTTGTAAACGCGGAAGACGCCTGGTTTTACCGGCCCGATGAAGGCCAGGTCCCTTACTACGACCTCGTAGGAGAAACCGTTGAATCCCTGCCCGGGACACCACCGTCACCTGCCGCCGTGACCGTTCCCGCGGGAGGCAGCCTGCAACTGGTGCAATGGATTATGCCCAACACCGGCGTTGCTCCGGAAATATGGCTGACAGCTCAGCTTACGGGAGGCATAAATGTTGTTTCCAGTAACAGCAAGCCCGCCCGGAGTACAGCCCTGGTGAAAGGGCGGGCGTATCACCTGTACGCCTTATGGGAGGGCACTTCGCTGAACTTTACAGACGATACGTTTACGCCTCCTCTCGCCATCGACGAGTTGACACTTTCCGGCGACCTGATGCATGCCGCTGACGGTTCCGGATTTATAGGCGTTGTTTACTCCAAAGGCGACGGAAAGGTCTATTACAACGCCGCGCAAACCAGCGGAACCTGGGTGGGTGAAACCGATTTTGGAACCGGATCCGAAGCACGCGTGGCTGTTGACCGGAGCGACCATCCGCATGTCGTGTTCAAGACTGTCGACAATAAAATTGCCTACCTCAGGCATAACGGCACGGCATGGAGCAGCCCCGTTTATATCGAATCCAACGATGCGGGAGCCTGTTCAAAACCCGATATTGATGTGGATGCAGGTGGGAATGCCCATATCACCTATACCGACACTCGGGGGCAGAACGGAAATTATACCGACCATCCCGATATCATGTATGCGGTAAACAGTTCGGGAGGCTTTGTTAAAACAGTTATCCATAACGGTTATTACGAGTTTTACCAAGGTGCAGACGCGGGAGCCGATTATTTCAACAAAGGTTCATACATTTCCGTAGATGGAGTAGGGAACTATTACATCATAGCGCATCATTACGGTTTTTGGAAGTGGATGTCCGAAACCGATCGTACCTACAGCATAGCCATAACTACCAATTCGGCGACCGGAAGCTCATCCGTATCATCCGCAGATCTTTACGATTTGTACGACCTGGAGTTTAACGGTACTGAGGTTGTCGCCCTTTATAAGGACTACACCGCGAACCGCACGGCTACTATTGAGGTTAGTGCCGCAACCGCTTTGTTTACAAACCCGCAAGACATTGTAACTGCAGTTACCCCTCACGGGTTATCGGGCACATCGTCTGCAACGCTTGTTGCCGGCTTGGCGGCTTCAAACTTGTTCACTAAGTACAACACGATGGAAAATACCGAATCGGGAGTGACGGTGAAGACAGGTACCCGGGTTGCGGCGGTGAATATCGGTACGGATTTCTTTTCGGTCTATACCGATAACGCCGACTCAAAGATCAAAATCTTGAAAATCATAATACCCGTGTAAAAGTAAAAATCCCCGGCCAGTATAGCCGGGGATTTTAGTATAATTCAGAAACCGTAAAGTGGATTACGCTTTGCCTGCGCTGCCGAGTACTTTCTCGGTTTTGTGCATATAGAGTTTCTTCAACGATTCGCGAGCCGGGCCCAGGTATTTGCGCGGGTCAAACTCAGCGGGCTGGTTGGCGAACACTTCACGAACGGCAGCTGTCATAGCCAGGCGTCCGTCGGAGTCGATGTTGATTTTACATACGGCCGATTTGGCAGCTTCACGTAGCCATTCTTCGGGAATACCGATCGAGTCTTTCAGCTTGCCGCCGTATTGGTTGATGATATCCACGTATTCCTGTGGAACCGAAGAAGAACCGTGCAGAACGATGGGGAATCCGGGTATACGCTCTTCGATCTCTTTCAAAATGTCGAAACGCAGCATAGGGGGAACCAACTTGCCGTTCTCGTCGCGTGTGCACTGGTCGGGCGTAAATTTAAACGCTCCGTGCGATGTCCCGATGGAGATAGCCAGAGAATCAACTCCGGTGCGGGTGACAAAATCAACCACTTCATCCGGTTCGGTGTACGTGTGGTGTTCGGCCTGAACATCGTCTTCGATACCGGCCAAAACGCCCAGTTCACCTTCAACCGTCACGTCGAATTGGTGCGCATAGTCCACCACTTTCTTGGTCAACGCGATGTTTTCTTCGTACGGAAGGTGCGAACCATCAATCATAACCGAAGAGAAACCGCTTTCGATACAATCCTTGCACAATTCAAAGCTGTCACCGTGGTCCAGGTGAAGGACAATAGGTATCTCGTATCCCAGTTCCTTTGCATACTGAACGGCACCTTGAGCCATATAACGCAGCAGGGTCTGATTGGCATACTTACGCGCACCGCTGGAAACCTGCAAAATTACGGGCGACTTTGTTGCCACGCAAGCAGAAACAATTGCCTGTAACTGTTCCATGTTGTTAAAATTGAAAGCAGGAATAGCATAGCCTCCCTCAATCGCTTTTTTAAACAATTCTTTTGAGTTTACCAAACCCAACTCTTTGTAACTTACCATATTCTTGTTATTTAAAAAATTAATGAATTACGTTCCCAAAACAAGGTACAAAAATAACATTTATTCTGCACAAACGGAAATTTTTTCTCCTAAGAGAATGTAAAAGAGTTGAGTTTATTAGAGATGGAGTCTCATATTTTTGTTAAAACTGTCGTTATGTCATTTTTTTCTCCTATTTTTGTGATTAATTTTTGAGTGGCCTTTACAAAGAGAAACATCCAAAAAGTTAGTTTTCTAATATTATTTTGAACAATAAATTACAAATCAATTATGATCGTAGGGATTCCCAAAGAAATTATGTCGGGAGAAGCTCGTGTGGCTGCTACCCCCGAAACCGTGAAGAAATTTATTCAGGACGGCATGACCGTGCTTGTGGAAGCCGGTGCCGGAGTAAAATCGCTTTATTACGACGAACAGTATAGAGAAGCCGGAGCCGAAATGGTAGGCGATGCGGAGCACCTCTTCGAAAGAGCTGACCTTATCCTGAAAGTGAAAGAACCGCTTTTTAACGAAAATGTGGGTAAGCACGAAGTGGAGATGATGCATCCGGGGCAGTTCCTGATTACGTTCATCCATCCCGCCTCACCCGTAAACCACAACATGGTAAAGCAATTGGCCGCCCGGGGCGTGACCGGCCTCACACTCGATAGCATCCCCCGCATCTCGCGCGCTCAAAACATGGACGCCCTCACCTCGATGAGTACTTGTGCAGGTTACAAGGGAATCATCATGGCGGCCGACGACCTGTCGGTATTCATGCCGCAGATGTTCACCGCCGTAGGAATGCTTAAGCCTGCCAACGTGCTGGTTATCGGTGCCGGTGTTGCCGGATTGCAGGCGCTGGCCACTGCCAAGCGGCTGGGGGCAGTGACTTACGCCATGGACATTCGTCCTGCTGCCAGCGAACAGGCCAAAAGCGTCGGAGCCAGGATTATTGAAACCGGCATTCCGGAAGAGTTGGCGGTCGGCAAGGGCGGATATGCGCAAAAGCTCCCCGAGGAGTGGTTGGCGAAAGAGCGTGAAGTGCTGGCAAGTGTGCTGAAAGATATGGACATTGTGTTCTGTAGCGCGTTGATTCCGGGAAAGGTGGCGCCGGTTCTTATTACCGGGGAAATGGTGGAATCGATGAAAAACGGAGCGGTGATTGTGGATATCTCCATCGATCAGGGCGGTAACTGCGAGGTTACCCCGGCAGGAAGAAAAGAGGTGATCCACAACGTGATGGTTCAGGGAATCAAGAATATACCGGGATTAATTCCCACCAGCTCTACCTGGATGTTCTCTCAAAACGTTTATAACCTGGTGAAATACTTATCGAAAGACGGAGAGGTAGCGCTGGACCTGAACGATGAAATTGTCCGTTCTATCCTGGTAACCCATAAGGGCGAGATCGTGCACGAGGGAACGCGTGAAGCGATGGGATTGTGAAAAATAAATTTTAATTGCTGAGGTTGACATGAATCCAGTTTTTTTGATAGTGATTCTTGCATTGGCCACCGGGGTCGGATACGCGATCATCAAAAACGTGCCGAGCTTGCTGCATACCCCGCTGATGTCGGGAATGAACGCCCTGTCGGGAATTACCATTCTCGGTGCGGTAGCCGCGGTGGGTTTGTCGGTGGCGGCCGTTCGGCAGCAGGACGTTATAACCGGACAGATCCTGGGTGGATTGGCCGTTGTTGCCGCTACGGTAAACGTTGTCGGCGGTTTCGGAGTTACACACCGGATGCTTAAGATGTTCGACAAGAAAAAGAAGGAGGAAAGGCCATCATGACACCCACTCTTTATTACGTTGTTTGTGCGGTTTTGTCCGTCACCGTTTTGTTGGGGATCTCCATGATGAGCCGGGTGAAGACGGCTGTCCGGGGCAACATCATCAGTGCGGCCAGTGTTCTCGCGGGGATTGTGGTTACGTTGCTTTACAACCGGATTGCTTCAGTTGGAAGCATATACGTTTATATGTTGGTGGGGGTTGTTATCGGAAGTGCGTTTGCCGTCCGTGTAAAAATGATCCAGATGCCGCAGCTGGTCGCCTTGCTGAACGGGGTAGGCGGGCTGGCATCTGCCCTGGTAGGTATCCTGACGTTGCTGGGAGTGGGGCAGTGGGTAAGTGATTTCCCCGTCTTTTCCAACGTTACCGCCGTCCTGGCGATAGTGGTGGGGGTTATCACCCTGGTTGGTAGCTTGGTCGCTGCCGGGAAACTGCATAAGCTTTTGTCCCAGAGGCCGGTAATCTGGAAAAACCACGCTGCCGTGTTGAACTTCAGCCTGATTGTGCTCACCGTTTCCGTGGTTTATTCCGCTTTTGCGGGAAACGTGTTTGGCCTGCCTGCGGACGTTGCGTTGATTCTGTTGATAAGCATCGCATTCAGCGCACTTTTCGGATTTGCTTTTTCCATCCGCGTGGGAGGAGCGGACATGCCCATTACCATCTCGCTGCTTAACTCGTTGAGCGGTGTGGCCGGAGCTATTGCCGGTATGGCGATCAGCGATATCCTGCTGGTTTCGGTCGGAGGGATTGTGGGCGCATCCGGATTATTCCTGACGCAGATCATGTGCCGTTCGATGAACCGCAGCCTGATGGATATTTTAACCGGGAAAACCTCCGTTTCGGGGAAAAAAGTGGTCCAGCCCCAGCCAGTAATGGAAGAGCCGAAAAGCGAAACGCCAGATGAGCAATCCGGTAAGCCGTCGGCCGGAGAAATCCTGCGGAATGCCCGGTCGGTGATCATCGTTCCCGGATACGGAATGGCCCTGGCACAGGCACAACACCTGGTACGCCAGCTGGCCGACAAGCTGGAGGCGAACGGTGCGGAAGTGCGTTACGCTATCCATCCCGTCGCCGGCCGCATGCCCGGGCACATGAACGTGCTACTGGCGGAGGCCGACGTGCCTTACGAACAGCTTTACGAGATGGATGCGATCAACGGCGATTTCAAAGACACCGATGCCGTGATCGTGATCGGCGCCAACGACGTGCTCAACCCTGCCGCCCGCGATGCGGTGGATACCCCCATCTACGGGATGCCCGTTCTGAATGTGGATGAGGCCCCGGAGGTTTTCATCTGCAATTTCGACCTGAGCCCCGGTTACGCCGGCGTGGAGAACCCGCTTTACACCAAAAGGAACGGCGTTCACCTGATGCTGGGCGACGCCAAGGATTCGGTCGGCCGTTTACTTTCGGAGCTGGACAAAAAAGAACCGTCCGCTTCTTCTTCAGGTGAAGAACCTGCTGCCGTCAACTCTTCCGAAAAACTGCGGAATGCCCGGTCTGTAATCATCGTTCCCGGATACGGAATGGCCCTGGCACAGGCACAACACCTGGTCCGCCAGCTGGCCGACAAGCTGGAGGCGAACGGTGCGGAAGTGCGTTACGCCATCCATCCCGTCGCCGGCCGCATGCCCGGGCACATGAACGTGCTGCTGGCGGAGGCCGACGTGCCTTACGAGCAGCTTTACGAGATGGACGTGATCAACGGCGACTTCAAAGACACCGATGCCGTGATCGTGATCGGCGCCAACGACGTGCTCAACCCGGCCGCCCGCGATGCGGTGGATACCCCCATCTACGGGATGCCCGTGCTGAATGTGGATGAGGCCCCGGAGGTTTTCATCTGCAATTTCGACCTGAGCCCCGGTTACGCTGGCGTGGAGAATCCGCTTTACACCAAAAAGAGCGGCGTTCACCTGATGCTGGGCGACGCCAAGGAGTCGCTCTCAACGATGATCGCGTGGTTGAATTAAAAAAACAGTTGCAAAAATGTCCCGTTTTCAGGGACATTTTTGATTTAAAACAGGCCATTTCCCCATTTTCCCTTACGGATAGCTTTGTAGTTTAATAAATTTTATATTTCTTTGTTTGGCTTTATTTATCTTTTCCACACTTATTAATGTTTAATTTCTCGGCAAATGGAAAATTTCAACAACGATAATCAAATTCAGATAGAGCTCACGGAAGAAATTGCTCAGGGAACCTATTCTAATCTGGCCATCATCTCACACTCCTCTTCGGAATTTGTGGTGGATTTCGTACGGATTGTCCCGGGTATTCCCAAGGCAAAAGTAAAATCGCGCATTATCCTCACGCCCGAACACGCCAAAAGACTTCTTCTGGCGCTGAAGGACAATATTGATAAGTTTGAGAAGATGAACGGGACCATTTCGGTGAACAACGAAAATCCCGGTTTTCTCCCTCCCATAGGAGGAATGGGGCAGGCGTAGCCTCTCCCCCTTTTTTTGTTTACATTTATTTTAAAAATCACACTTTTTTTTATGGAATCAGAAGTAAAAAAAGAAAAATTCAATTGGTTCACCATGTTTTGGGAGGGCTTTATCAGTATGTCGAAACTCGGCAGGACACTGTGGATAATAGTGATTGTAAAGCTCATCATCATGTTTGCCATACTCAAGCCCATTTTTTTTCCCGATTTTCTCAAGGCACAGGTAAGCGACGAATCGGAAAAAGCGGGATACGTGCGTGAACAAATGATTGAAAGGTCGTCTTTCGATTCAGAAGAATAAAAATAAAATTATTAACCCAATTAATCTTTTAAAGATCTATGGACTTATTACTGAATGCATCAGCTGTTGGTTGGGCGAGAGGGCAGTTTGCCCTTACGGCCGGCTATCATTGGATTTTTGTCCCGCTTACGCTGGGATTGGCCGTGATCATGTCTATCATGGAAACCATGTATGTGCGTACCGGAGACGAGAAATGGAAAAAAACCGCCAAGTTCTGGCAAATCATTTTCGGTATCAATTTCGCTATCGGTGTGGCAACGGGCATTATCCTGGAATTTCAGTTCGGTACAAACTGGTCGAATTACAGTTTGTTCGTGGGCGATATTTTTGGCGCGCCGCTAGCCATTGAAGGTATTGTAGCGTTCTTCCTCGAAGCAACGTTCATTTCCATCATGTTTTTCGGGTGGGACCGGGTAAGCAAAAAGATGCACCTGGCTTCGACCTGGCTGGTGACCCTCGGGGCCACTCTGTCGGCGTTCTGGATCCTGGTGGCGAACGCCTGGATGCAGTATCCCATCGGGATGGAGTTCAACCCCGAGACCATGAGGAACGAGATGGTCGACTTCTGGGCGGTGGCCGGATCTCCCGTTGCCATCAACAAGTTTTTTCATACGGTCACCTCGTCGTGGGGCCTCGGCGCCGCGTTCGTGGTGGGGGTAAGCAGCTGGTACCTGATCAAGAAGAGGCACCAGGATTTTGCGCTCAGGAGCATAAAGATTGCCACCATATTCGGATTGGTGTCGTTTATATTGATTGCGGTCAGTGGTGACGGGTCGGCCTATGAAGTCACGCAAAAGCAGCCGATGAAGCTAGCCGCCATGGAAGGCTTGTACGAAGGAAAGGAAGGGGCCGGATTGGTAGCTGTCGGTTTGCTCAACCCGAAAAAGGAAGCATACAACGACGACGTGAATCCCTACCTGTTCAAGATAGAAATCCCCAAGCTTTTGTCCCTGATGGGATACCGGAACATAAACGCGTTTGTACCCGGCATCAAGGACGTTATTGACGGCGGATACACACTGCCCGACGGCTCCACCGCCTTGTCTTTCCAGGAAAAAAGGGAGCGCGGCCTGCTGGCCCACAAGGCGTTGGCCGATTTCCAGCAAGCGAAGAGTGAAGGACGGGATACCGATGCCGCCAATTTCGAAACCATCATCAAAGACAATTACAGCTACTTCGGCTACGGTTTCCTGGAAAAGGAAGAAGACCTGATCCCGAATGTTCCCCTCACGTTTTACATGTTCCACTTTATGGTGATGGTAGGTGGATATTTCATCCTGTTCTTTGCGGTGGTTTGGTATTTCCACAGCAGGAAAAAGCTCGAAAACTTCACAGCCCTGCAATACATCGGTTTATGGAGTATCGTGCTGGCCTACCTGGCCAGCCAGTTCGGATGGGTGGTTGCCGAAGTGGGGCGCCAGCCGTGGACTATACAGGACGTGCTGCCTGTTCAGGCGGCAGCGTCGGGAGTATCTGCCGGAAACGTGATAACCACTTTTATCCTCTTCGCGGTGTTGTTCACCGTTCTACTTATTGCGGAAGTTACCATTATGCTGAAACAGATCCGGAAAGGGCCTGATTTCTAATCTTTCACAGAATAATTTATACACTTTAAAAACTCAAGCAAATTATGATAACTTACGAATTTCTACAGAATTACTGGTGGTTTATAATATCGCTGCTGGGAGGATTGTTGGTCTTTCTTCTTTTTGTGCAGGGTGGACAGTCGATGATCAATTCGATCTCGAAGACGGAAGATGAAAAGAAACTGGTTATAAATGCCCTGGGCCGCAAATGGGAGTACACCTTTACCACACTGGTCACGTTCGGTGGCGCGTTCTTTGCATCGTTCCCGTTGTTTTACGCCACCAGCTTCGGCGGGGCATACTGGGTATGGATGTTGCTTTTGTTCTCTTTTGTGGTGCAGGCCGTATCCTATGAATTTCAATCGAAGCCGGGTAATGTGTTCGGGCCGAAGACGTATCGGTCGTTCCTGTTCTTCAACGGGATAATCGGTACTTTCGTGCTGGGTGTTGCCGTTGCCACGTTCTTCACCGGATCGGAGTTTACCATCAACAAGGTGAATCTGGTGAGCTTTGGAACTGCCGGGAACGTGATGAGCGGGTGGGACAATCCGCTTCACGGCCTCGAAGCGCTGGGGAACCTGAGGAACTGGTGCCTGGGGCTGGCCGTTCTTTTTCTCGCAAGGACGATGGCGAGCCTGTTTTTTGTGAACAGGCTTGATCACGACGTGTTACACAAGAGATCGAGAAAATACACGCTGTACAACGGTGTGCCGTTTGTGGTATTCTTCCTGGCTTTTCTCATCTGGACGCTGGTTTCCGACGGCTATGCTGTTAATCCGGATACGCAGGAGGTATATATGGAACCCTACAAGTACCTGAACAACTTCATCCAGATGCCGGTGGTGCTTGTTCTTTTCCTGTTGGGTGTCGTGTCGGTCCTGTGGGGAATTTTCGGTACGGTGGTCAACAAATCGTTCAATAAGGGAATCTGGTTTGCCGGGGCTGGCACAGTGGTGGCGGTAACCATGCTGCTGCTTGTGGCCGGCTACAACCATACGGCATATTATCCGTCGTATACCAACCTGCAAAGCTCGCTTACCGTACAAAATTCATCCTCCAGCGAGTTCACGTTGACGGCCATGTCAATTGTTTCGTTGCTCGTTCCTTTTGTGTTTGCCTACATCGTTTATGCCTGGAGGGCGCTGGAAGGGAAGAAGCTGAAACTCGAAGACTTGAACAAGGACGGGCACGCCTATTAAAAATTCTGTGTCCGGTGTCATTTAAGAAGGGGAACAATCAAAAAAAGGTTGTTCCCTTTTATTTTAACCGTTTCAGGGCAGGTGTGAAAAATAAAATGTGTATATTTGCATACATATTTTTTAACAGATGAGACGAAAAGTATTCGTGTTTTCATTCCTTGTGGCGGTTCTGCTCTCTTCACTCTTCTCCTCCTGCAACCAGGACAAGAGAAGTTTGTTCAAGGCAGACAACGGGATAGAGTTTGATACGATAAACATAGAAAAGAAATACTTTCTGGATGATAATCCGGAAAATCCCTCGTGTAACCTGAAACTGACCTTTGTTTATCCGGAAAGAATTTCGAATTTCGACGCCCGGGCAGCCAGACGTGTTTTTCTAAGGACGGTGATCGGCCCCAGCTACGACAGCTTGTCCGTTCAGGAAGCCGTTGACAGGTACGCCCGGAATTATATCGCGAACTACCGCAATGATGCGGAGATCTATAAGGTCAACAAACCCTTGCACGACGAGCATGCCGGCGACACTGCAGAAGGCCTGTACGTCACCGATGAAGAGCTCGATTATCTCCCCGAGGTGTTTTACTCCTATTACGAGAACCTTTCCGATTCCATCGTGTACAACCAGTTCGGCATTATCTCGTTTCAGGTGAGGCAGGTGAACAACAAGGGTGGCCGCATGTCGTACGAAACCGTTAGGAACTACGTGCTCGACTTGTCGAGCGGCGAGCTGATGGCCGAAGGCGACATTTTCTCCGCCGGTTACGACCTGGCATTGCGTCCGATCCTTCAAGGCTCTTTGCTGGAAGCACACGGCGTAAAGTCCGTCCAGGAGCTGGAAGACCTGGGCTTTTTCGGTATTGACGAGATCGTTCCGAACAAGAATTTTCTCATTAACGATAAAGGAATAACCTACACGTTCAATAAGGGAGAGTACTCGGCTTACCAGCTTCAGGTACCCGAGGTTTTTATCCCGTATACGGCCGTCCGCTCCCTGTTGCGCGAGAATTCCGTTGTCTCAAAATTAGCCCGGCTGAAGTGAGTGTCATCGATACATATTTTCCCTCGCTTTCCGCGAAGCAGAAAGAGCAGTTCGACGCCCTTTTTGATTTGTATTCCGACTGGAACTCCCGGATAAACGTCATTTCGCGTAAGGATATCGATAATCTTTACCTCCACCATGTACTGCATTCGCTTGCCATTGCCCGGTTCATCCGTTTTCAACCCGGTACGTTCGTTATCGACGTAGGGACCGGCGGTGGGTTTCCCGGTGTGCCGCTGGCCGTGTTTTTCCCTGAGGTCCGCTTTCTGCTGCTGGACAGCATCGGGAAAAAGGTAAAGGTAGCCCGCGAGGTTTCGCAAGCCATCGGCCTGGAAAACGTGGACTTCATCCATTCGCGTATGGAAGACGAGAAGCGGAAATTTGACTTTGTAGTGAGTCGCGCCGTGATGCCGTTGCCCGTTCTGGAGAAGATCGTGCGGAAAAACATCTCCTCCGAGCAGAGAAATGCACTCCCCAACGGGATTATCTGCCTTAAGGGCGGTAATCTGGCCTCCGAGCTGTCCCCGTTCAAGAACAAGGCGGAGGTGTTCTCCCTCAGCAGCTACTTCCCCGAACCTTTCTTCGAGACCAAGAAGTTGGTCTATCTGCCGGTGTAGGGTTGTATATTTGAAGAAAATGTTGTATTTTTGCAAACCCGAATTGTTAGCTCAGCTGGTTTAGAGCGCTGCCTTGACAGGGCAGAGGTCGTTGGTTCGAATCCAACACAGTTCACTACATCACCTTACTTGTCTCCTCCGGGATTCATAATGTCGGTTTAAGCGGAGGATATTTGCATCGTCAAGTTTAGTACTTGTTCTTATTCATGTCCTTCTTATAATTCTTTATTATTTTCCCCAATTCTTTATCTTTTTTGCGTTTCTCCACCACTGTCAATTCAAAGTGCGCTTTCTCTCTTTCCAATTTTAAGTAATTTTCATAAGAGTTTTTATCTATATCTCCTTTTTCAACGGCTTCAAGAATGGAGCAGCCCGTCTCGCGGGTGTGTGTACAATCTTTGAACTTACAATTTTGAGAAAGACTGACAATCTTGTCAAATGTGATTTCTAATCCGCTTGTTGTGTCTGCAATGCCTACTTCTCTCATACCTGGGTTGTCAACCAGTATCCCTCCATTTTCAAGAATAATCAATTCTCTATGACTTGTAACGTGCCGCCCTTTATTTGTACTCTGGCTAATTGTATCTGTCCTCATTATGGTCCTGCCAGAGAGATTATTCAATAAGGTGGATTTCCCAACTCCCGAAGAACCAAGCATACAATATGTCTTCCCTTTTTCAATCGTCTTTTTTATTGCTTCATATCCATTTTGAGTCTCGTTACTTATTGCAATAACCGGTACATTTTTTATACGTAGTTTAATATCGTTCAGTATCCCATTCATTCTTTGCTCGTCTATAAGGTCAGTCTTACTGAGCACAATGATGGGGCTAACGTCTGATGAGTAACAAATAGTCAGGTATCTTTCAAGTCTGTTTATATTGAAATCCCGATCAACCGCTTGAATTAAAAACGCATAATCAATGTTTGTCGCAATTATCTGTACCTCTCCGAATTGACTAACAGCCTGCCTCGAAATGATTGAGGACCGTGGTAATATTCCATGGATTATAGAAAAGCCTGAATCATAGATTGTCAATGCAACCCAATCGCCTACTGCTGGAAAATCTTCGCGACCTTTTGCTGAAAATCTCAAGTTGCCGGTAATCTCGGCTTCAAATTCGCCTTTTTCGGTTTTAACTATGTATCTTTCTTTATGTTCCGAAATTACCCTGCCAATTTCAAAGTCTTCAAGGTTATTCTCAATCCTTGATTTTTCAATCTTATCATTATATCCTAGATCATCTAATTTCATATCCGTATCAATCTACGTTATTTGAGGAACCTGCTGAAGAACTTCCACAGCTCATCACCCGTTCCATGCCCCACACTGCCAACGGCAGCAACAAAAAGCATGAGTACTGTCAGGAAGGGTCTGGCAGTCAGAACTTCAAATAAATGTTTCAGGTTAGATGTTGACATAAAAATAATGTTTTAAGTTCTTTACAAGCTCGTCATCTACTTTACAACCGAACGCTTTTTCTCTGCCGAGTTTGTTTATTCTACTTCTTGCATAATCCGTTTCCAAATTGTTTGATTCTGCAAGATTTCATGCATCTTGTCATCGGTAAGTGCGTAACCGGGTTTCCATGTTACAACGATTAAGCGAATCTTGTCGTTTGCGTTTTTGGATATTGCCTTGTCGTTCGGTTTTACCAATGGTTGAGCTTTTTCGGTCTCGTTGTCGGAAACAAGCCCCGAAAAGTTACCCTTCTTTTCCATTGAATGAATGGCGTAGTATGCTTGCTTTTTTCTTTCGGCAGGCGACAGGTGGGCTAGTTCTTTCTTGTAGGAAGATGTCAAATCGTCTGTGGTGTTATTTTGAACCAGATCTTTTCGGAAGCTTTCCATATCTTTTCTGAATTCCTCGGCAGCTGCCTTATCGGTTTTCAGTAGTTCCTGATATGCTTTTTCAATCTCTTTCAAATTATCATCCATAGAAATCGGACTGCCATTTTCCTTGTTTTTCTGTTCTTCGTATTTTATCAGTGCATTGAGATATTCTTCTTGCGAAACAGGCAGGAATAATGGTTCATTGCCTGTGTAAATTGCGGTGGTTTCACGTCCTTCGTGTTCATAGATGGGAAAGCCCATAAAATCGCCGGTTTTTGCGGGTAGGGTATAAATTTCGCCGATACCTGACTGCAAGGGTTGTCTGAAAATAGAGGCTATGTCATTGAAATAAAAGTTGATATTGCTTCCCGGCTTACGCACGGTTTCTCCTTCTTCCAGCAGATAGGGCATAAAGTGTAGCTCCAACATGTGACTGGTTCCGTCGCTGTATGCTTCCACCTCGTAGCCTTGAGGTGTATTTACACTCGGAAGTGGCCGTAAAATGGCAAATATTTTTTGAGCAATCAGGTCATTTTCTGGTATTCTGTTTATAACTTTTCCCTTTATATAGGGTAAAAATGTGTCTTCGCCCACGGTTACGGGTTTAGGGGAATACTGCTGGCCAAAAATTGCCATGTTCGAGACTGCCAAAAGTAATATAAAGAGGCGTGTACGCATTATTGCAGATAAATTTTCATTCATGATACTTTCCGACTCCATCATCGTTTTAGATTTCAATGGTTCAAAGCTTCGCCATCATTTTTTTGATCACTGCAAAACTAATGAAAATATTTTAATCCCTATTGTTATCAACAAATTAATCGAAGGAGTACATCCATTCGGAAATCGAATGGGCCCCAATAGTAAACCTGCAATTAAATATTCTTGTTTTTTATGTGCACCCTGCATGAGCAGTGCGCACCTGCTGGAAGCAACAGTAAAATTTCAAAATTACAGCAGCATTTCATCCCACTGTACCCCTTGTTCAAGTAGCTACAGCATCCGTATATTTGGATGCTTCTGTCTGATTATCAAATATAACCATTTTTAGTGTGTTTTTTCCCTCCTATAGTACAGTTGTATCAAGCCCGTTTCGAAAGTTTTTGCTGTGATAAATTCAAGTCTTTGTTCAGGTCTTCCATCTTTAAAGTAATTCATTTCGGGGCTTACCCTCCCAAACTCTTCAGAGCTTATCGGCTAATTTTATAATCACATCTTCTTTTATAATTTCCTCAACGTTTGTCAGCGGTAAAACGACATGATTCAGGTCTGTTCCTTCAGTCCTGCTATGTAGAATTCCTCTGCACGTGCCTACCACTATTACACTGAGATGACGTGCGAACCCTTCGCTAATTGTGTATTTACTCCTATCGGCGCATCGGGTTCGTACATATCTCTCAGTATACCAAACTGATCAGTACTCAGTCTTACTAACCTGAAGTTAATAGTTTCTTTCATGCAACATTATCATCCTTGTTTTGGAAAGTATTTTTATAGTTGACATAATCATCATTCACCCGGGTACTCAAACTCTTAGATAATGGAATTCTCGTATATGACTCATTATACGTTATTGTTTTTCTATAGAAATGTGCTTCCAGATAGATCGATGAAGATCTTTGTAATTGAATTTAAAAAAATTGTACAGAAACTCCGGATCTTTCAAATTGCTGAATTGAAATGCAAGCTAATAAATATCTTTCGATATAAAAAGATTTTATAAATAAATGTTTGAATAAAAGTAATTTGCTTGTTGAGTAATGTCATGTCAAATGAAACATTTGTCAGAAAAGCTCCTTTTATTGCAAATTAAAAAATCAGTCTTCCCCAAGCCCCGACAAGATAAAGAAATTCCTCAAACTTTTGTAAAACATAAAGTTTGAGGAATAGAGTGGGAGGGAAGAGTAGCCGATTTTACTTCACGGCCAGCTCTTCAGGTTCCTTGGCCTCTCCCCGGAGCTTGACATTCTGTTCCGGCAAAGCGCGAAACGAGATTTCTTTGTACCCGTCGACGGAGAACTTCAGCATTTTGTTTACGCTCTGGAGGTTTGTGAAAGCAAACTCACCGTGCTCATCGGTCGTGGTTTCGTTGATCAGTACCGAGTCCGGCAGGGAGTAGACAGCCACTTTGGCGTACTGAATGGGATTGTTGTTACTATCGGAAACAGTACCTTTTATCTTGGCGCTCATGGGTATGATCAACCCGCTTAGAAGAATAGAAAAGAGAATTTTTTGTACCATCTTGCTTGATTTTTATTTGTTACAATCATAAGACTTCAATTCTCTTTATATGGTTACAATAGTTTTTCCTTTTTTTCTTTTTATCGCAGTGCTCCATCAGCATCTTATCCATCCCTGATTACATCAAAAAGAAATGGGCAGAAGAAAATAGTTTTAGGAAAAACAGTATCTTTGCAAAACAATGATTATATACTATAAAATAATATAAGCGTTTACTTTTAATTGATTACTTCTGCACAATAAACCAATTATCATCATAAAAACATGAAGAAAACGATTTTTTTGCTGATTGCTGTGTTCTGTTTATCAGCTACGGTCAAGAATGAGCCGAAAGACTCCAAGACAAGTTATGCAAAAACAGTGCTGCAACCCTACGTGGACAGTGGTCAGTTGGCCGGTGCCATTAGTGTATTCTACAAGGACGGCGTGCAGGAAACCTGCTGCGTAGGCTATGCCGACGTATCAAAAAAGCGCCCAATAAAGACGGACAATGTATTCATGCAATGTTCACAGACAAAAGGCTTCTGCGGAGTGACAATCGCCAAGCTGGTGGAAGAGGGCCGTATTTCACTCGACGATCCTGTTTCAAAGTATCTTCCGGAGTTTGTGGAATTATGGGTGTTGGATGCTGCAAATGACAGTGTCAAGACCCTTCGTAAGGCCAAAAACGTCCTTACCATCCGTATGGTGCTCAACCATACTGGAGGCTTCCCCTTCGAAATTAGTGCCAAGCGCTCCGACGTCAGGGGTGGCGGATGGTCTGGAGGAGCTCCTCTTCGCCAGACAGCCTCCATCGCTGCCGCATCGCCCATCATGTTCGAGCCCGGTACCCGCGAGCTCTATTCCAATACGGGAATTGACATTGGTGCAGCTATTGTTGAGGTCGTCACAGGGATGAAGTGGGAGGTATATCTCAAGCAGGAGGTGCTTGATCCCTTGGGAATGAAGTCCACATGGTTCTGGCCTACCGACAAACAGCTTAAGAACAAGATAGAACTCTATGAGAACAAAGAAAATGCTCCAGCTGAGTGGCGTGAAGAAATGCCATGGCAGCAACGGCCTTATAATGACTCCCATGTATTTGCTTCTGCCGGTGCGGGTCTCTGGACTACCGCCAATGACCAGCTGAAGTTCTATAAGATGCTGATGAATCTTGGCTTGGGAGAGAATGGCGTGCGCATCTTGAAAGAAGAAACCGTGAAGAATCTTCTCGCTCTTTCCACCCGTCCCAAGGGTCTGGGCGGCTATTCCCTGGGCTTGTCAGCACCAGAACAGGACAGCGAAGACGCTTGGTTTGGTCATGGTGGTGCCTGGGGTACTAACTGTTCCGTCAATTGGCACAAGAAAGAGCTTAAGCTCTGGGTGGTCCAATCCGCCGGAGGAGGACAGCCATGGCTTGCCGAAATCAGTAAAGCTGCCGAGAAGTTCTTCGCTCAACCATTAAGCAAATCTGGCGTTGATGCATATACTGGAAGGACCGAATAATTCATTTCATGAGTCGGCTTGAGTGATATCCGTGCCAGACTGTCCTCGACATTCTACTTTTTTATAAAAGCCAACTGCTTTTACTTTACGGCCAGCTCTTCAGGTTCCTTGGCTTCTCCCCGGAGCTTGACATTCTGTTCCGGCAAAGCGCGAAACGAGATTTCTTTGTACCATCTTGCTTGATTTTTATTTGTTACAATCATAAGACTTCAATTCTCTTTATCCGGTTACAATAGTTTTCTTTTTTCCCTTTCCCTGGGAACTAAGCGGCTGTCTCTTTTGGTAGTTTTAAATACATTCACTACATTTGTGCAAAATAGAAATTGTATTTATGATATGCAAAATCTGATTGACAGAAAAATAGAAACATTTGTAAAAGAGAATCTAAGCGTATTTCCTGCGGTTGTCATTTTAGGCCCAAGGCAATGCGGAAAGTCCACCTTGGCGAAGATGCTCTATCAAAATTCGAATGCCTATCTATATTTGGACCTTCAGAACCTGGATGACTTGAACAAGTTGAGAGAGCCTATGTTATTCTTCCAGGCTAATCAGGATGTAACAATTTGTTTGGACGAGATTCAGTTAGTACCGGAACTTTTTTCTGTCTTACGAAGTGAAATAGACCGTCACCGTCGTCCAGGACGGTTCATTTTGCTTGGATCTGCTTCGCAGGACCTTATACAGAAAACGTCAGAATCGCTAGCCGGAAGAGTCGGGCTTATTGAACTCACTCCCTTTACAATTGAAGAAGTTGAGCAAAACATAGATTTTGAATTGAATAAGTTCTGGCTTCGTGGAGGATATCCTGATAGCTATCTCGCATCATCTGAACAAGGGAGTACACTTTGGAGAGAAAATTTCCTTAGAACATATGTAGAACGGGATATTCCACAGCTCGGATTTCAAATTCCCGCATTGCAACTTCGTCGTCTGCTGACTATGTGTGCGCACAATCAAGGGCAACTTTTTAATTCGTCCAGATTGGGAGAATCGCTAGGTGTAACCTATCAAACTATTCGCCGGTATATCGACCTGATGGAACAGACCTTTATTATCCGTTCGCTACCATCATTTGAAAAGAATATCAAGAAACGTCTGGTTAAATCCCCAAAAATTTTTGTGAGAGATAGCGGGTTATTACATAGGCTGCTACAAGTGGATGATTTCAATTCACTAATGGGCAACCCTGTTTTCGGATCATCTTGGGAAGGATTTGTAATTGAAAACATCATTTCTTCATTGAGAGATTGCAAGTTTTCTTTTTATCGCAGTGCTACAGGGGATGAGTTAGACTTGCTTATTGAGAGGGGTTCCCGGACGATAGCGGTAGAATGTAAAGCCTCATCGGCACCACAGGTGACCAAAGGCTTTTGGAGAGCTATAGAAACCACAAAACCGGATAAAACATATATTGTTTCTCCCGTATTGGCATCTTATCCATTTAAAAATGATGTGGAAGTTTGCGGGTTGAGTGATTTTTTGAAAAAGGTCGTAACTATAATCTGATCTCCCCGGAGTTTGACATTCTGTTCCGGTAAAGCGCGAAACGAGATTTCTTTATACCCGTCGACGGAGAATTTCAGCATTTTGTTTACGCTCTGGAGATTTGTGAATGCAAACTCACCGTGCTCATCGGTCGTGGTTTTGTTGATCAGTACCGAGTCCGGCAGGGAGTAGACAGTTTTTTATCTTGGCGCTCATGAGGATGATCAACCCGCTTTTTTCTTTTCACTGGAAACTAAGCGGCCGTCAGGTACATTTCCACCGGCCTTTTACGCAAATTGTTTTGTCTAACTTGGGACTGTCCTACAAAAAGAGAAGGTTACAAGGGTAAGAATTATTTTGATATAACAAACCAAATGTAAACAAAATTGTTTATTTTTGTAGAAAGAATTATTTATGAATAATCTTATCGACATAATAAAAGGTATTCATCCTGGGAAATTTATTGAAAGGGAATTGAAAAAGAAGCACCTCACTCAACGTGCGTTAGCTGATGAGACAGGTATTCCATTTCAAACTATTAATGCCATTATCGCAGGTAGGCGTAGTTTGACTACTAAGCAAGCCTTAAAAATAGATCAGATATTAGGGTATGAAGAAGGCTTTTTCGCTATTCTTCAAACTCACTATGATATTAAGCAATACAAGGAAAAAGATTTAGCTAGTATTTATACAGAAGCTCCCCACATTCGCAAATCTTTATTTTGGGATACTGATTTCAATAAAATTAATTGGGCTAAATATAAAAATGCAGTTATCAAACGTGTTTTTGAAAGAGGAAGCAAAGACGAAATAGAAGAAATTACCCGATATTATAATCTATCAAATTAGACAATGGCTATCAAATAACTCCCTTTATAGCCACTTTGCAGGTAACCGGTAATGGAAGGGCGAGTTTTGAGTTACCTAGAAAGAAAGTAGTACTTTCCTGATGGGGGATGACCACCAAAAGTGACGAAGAACCTAAAATATCGTTCATCTTTTTTCATAAAAGTCAACTGCTTTTACTTTACGGCCAGCTCTTCAGGTTCCTTGGCTTCTCCCCGGAGCTTGACATTCTGTTCCGGCAAAGAGCGAAACGAGATTTCTTTGTACCCGTCGACGGAGAACTTCAGCATTTTGTTTACGCTCTGGAGATTTGTGAATGTAAACTCACCGTGCTCATCGGTCGAGGTTTCGTTGATCAGTACCGAGTCCGGCAGGGAGTAGACAGTTTTTATCTTGGCGCTCATGGGTATGATCAACCCGCACATAATATTTATCGTTGTCTGTGTTTTTTTGTATTTTTGCGCAGTATGCTTATTGAAAACTAAATGGATATCTGGAATAAGACAGCGTAATATAAGCTGAAGTAATCTTAATTCCTCAGTAACACTTTACCGATGTAATGACATTCAGTAATATTGTGTCCTGTTTGTAATATGCGTATTTTTTAACAGGGAGTACTACGAAATTACAGGAATCCCTAAACTTTTTAAATAATTGAACGTTGCATCGTAATACTCCGGCTTTCTTGTTGAGTCTTCTGAATTACCATCAGGAACAACGATGATCATACCTTGTCTTGCTCGGGTCAGTAATACACGGTAAGCATTGATTAAATATTGTTTTCTCTCTTCTTTCTTGATATTTAGCCATTTACTTCCTCTGAACTCATAAGTTTTCCATCCGTCGTTAGCATACCTCAAATCGCCATCCCAAGCAATACAGGCCCAGTCTAACTCCAATCCTTGTACATGAAATTCTGTTGCCACATCTTCCAAGAAGTACGAGGAACGCACATCATCTTTCCCATTTAAGAACCAGTGAATCGGATTCATCGGCGATTTTACATCAATTGCATAGGGTTTAAGTCTTTGCGCTTGCGAAGAAACCACTATGCCATACCTTTCACTACCTCTAGCCTTCTCTTTCAGCCATTGTTTTGCCTTTTTCAGATCTCTTGTCAACACGATAGGGTATTTCTCTTTGACTTGATTGAACGTTTCAATTGCTTTTTCTTTTTGGATATCCAACATATTTTTCACAAAAAGAGAAAGGTTTTCAGCTCTAAATGAACGCATGGAGACGGATAGATGTAAATCGGGATTGAGATGCACTTCGGTTACATTGCTTAGTGCTGCAATAGCATCGGTTGCTGAATATTCAGAATCAGTTAAATTCGGTGATATATGGACACTCCAATGTGGGTACCAATTCTTTATAGCTGCCAACCATTCTGAAATTCCGGCTTCGCCCGTATTGATTTCCTGACCACCACCCACGAGACAAACAATAACTGCCCAATCTTCATGCCTATTCAGACAGGAAATCAAAAATTCAGGCTCCGAGTGATCAAAATCAGGTTTGTTCTTTTTTCGTTTCATGAAGGAGACCGTTTGCTCTTTATTCCACGCCCTTTGTGCTTCGTCAAAAATGGCCACATGATCGTATGGTGCGGTAGGATCTACAAGATAACTATCTCGATAATGATGGATGTTTTGTATAAATGTTTTGACGCTCGACTTGGCTTTCCCTTTGGTCAAAGTGACCCCTTTCTCCTTTTCATTTTTGATCTTATCACGTGCCAACGCTTCTTGTAGAATGGCCACCAATGGACCATTCCCTGAAAGATAAACACTTGCTTCTCCACCTTCATCATCCAAGTGTGTAGTCGCAACTTTCAATCCCACAAGTGTTTTCCCTGCACCAGGGACTCCGGTGACAAAACAGATAATTTTTTTGTTATTCTCCCTTGCTTGGGTGATAATTTCAGAGATTGTGTCAGTTGTTTTGGAGAGATTTGTTGCATCTGCATCACTTCTCGTAATCTCATCTACGGTGTGGTTCTTATAGAGTGAGATTGCAGCTTCAATGATTGTAGGGGTGGGAGAGTACCTTCCAGCAGCATAACCGGTAGGGTCAACAGTTTGGATTTCATCATAAAAATCCAATACAGCATGTATAATGATTTTCAAACTTTCCCCGTTGGTTTTGATTGGAAGAATCAGATTGTCGTTATGAGAGGTAGTGACAATCTCACTGAATATGTTCTTTGCTTCTGTTGCTACTAAAATAGGCACTAACAGTGCTTGATGGCTTGGCTCGTGGAAGTTTTTCAAATCCAGTGCATAATCCCATACCTGTTCTACACTGGATTGGTTATATTTATGCTCTCCTACTTTGAATTCAACAACAAAGATTACGCCTTCAATGATGATCAATGTATCCACTCTTTTTCCCATTCGAGGAATAGAGAATTCAAAGAAAATAGTGCCTTCCAATCCTTGAAGGGCCTTTTGTAAACAATTAATTTCAGCTACCCATGAATGATTCTGATTTAAATTGGAATCAAATTGATTCGATATGGTAATTTCACCTATTACCTGATCAACACTCTTTGTTAAGAATGAACAGATTGAGTCTTTATAATAATAATTTAGCATAGTCTTATAAAAGCGAATTCACATATATTTGGAGCATTTCTGTTACTAACAGTAATGTTTTTTACTTGCCCGCAGCTCTTATTTTATCATATTTAAGAAATCGTCCTCTATAATAATTCGGATTTTGAAGCCCGACAAATTTAGGTCTTCAATTTTCTTCAATTTTGAAGGTCCTGCGCCTTGTCCAACGATAACAAAATCTGTTCGTTTAGTGACACCAGTATCGATATCAGCTCCCAAATCTTTAACTTTTTTTGCCGCTTCATCTCTTGTCATGGTTTGCAGAATCCCTGTAAATACTACTTTTTTTGCGTAAAATGGATTTAAAATATTCTCAACATTCAAATCTGGTTTAAGAATGTTTCCTGTAAGTTTCTCATGTCCAGCAAAAGGGTTTGAATTCTTATATTCTCTTATTAAAGTTAGATTTGGTTTAATCCCTTGCTTAAGAAACAAATAGGCTTGGGCACAAGCTTTGGCATCTGAAAGAGCATCATGATGCTTCGTCATTACAATTCCTAAAGACTCAGCGAGAGACTTTAATTTTAATCCAGAAAGCTGATAAGTACAATCACAATTACATTGTGGTCTTGGCAAATTGTAATATGCAAGAGTTGAATTTAATATGTTTATATCAAAACTTACATTATGTGCTACAAGTAGTGAACTTATAAATTCATCTTTAATATTTTCCCAAACCTCAGGAAATAAAGGTTTATCTTTTGTTCTTAATGAATCAATTCCATGAATACAAGAGTGTCGAGCTTCATATTCATTGCCCGGCGGCTGAATAAGATATGATTTTTCGCTTGTGATTTGTCCTTCTCTAACAACAACAAATCCAATCTGACAAATACTCGCACTATGACTAGTTGCTGTTTCGGTGTCGAATGCAGTGAATGTTAAGTTGTCCATATTTCAAAGTATTTGATTTTGAGTTGCCTATAATATGATAGAAAAAATCATGGATGTATCTTGTATCTAATAAACCAACCGTGTGTTTGTCGAATAAAATTACTGACTGCAAGTTTAGTTAATTTAAGGGTAACATTCTCATTTTTCGACAAAATTTTTGAACATCATGATTGAATATATTTAAAATGTGTTTGAAAAATAGAAATGAAGTGTAAGGGTGAAGGACTCCTGCAGGACGTTGAAATTCGTGAGAACAATATGATAGCAAGAAGGAATCGAAATAGGTTTCCTCTTTCTCTACAATTTGACCCTTATCTAAAATCCATAACAGGGAATTCCCCAAATTGACTCTTTCTTACAGTTTCCTGAATTTCAACAATTCTTTTTCGGTTATTTTACGAAACTCTTTTCTGGATCCTCAACTCGGGATAAGTCCATCGCAACCAGACATCTTGGGTATATAAACTCTCCGTGGATGTTTTTCATAGAAAAATTAGAAAAATCAAACAGGTGAACATAGTTACTCTGCGGTTGTAGATGATATAATAATCTTGACGTATGAATGATTTCAGCAGCGACAAGTCCTGTCCATAGATAGATTTCTTCATTCCTGTAATTGTCAACAAGTGTTTTTATTGTTTCCACATCTCTGTTTATGAGCGTAAGCATGCTGTCTGCATCCATTGATGTGGAACAGTAAATACTTTTGACAACCAGTTACTCTTTTTTCCTATTTCCTCCACAGCGTCTACATCGCAAATGGACCTACATTTAAGATATCATTTAAGCAAATCAGTTGAATTGAATTCAAATCTATTGCGTAGTGCAGAGAAAAGTTTAAGGAGTTGAGTACTTTAAGGGAAAAGAAAGACATAATAGGATGAAAAGGTTTATATAATATCTCATAGTTTAATATTTCCATCAAACTATATCAAGATTCGTAATGTTTTTATGCAGCTGAGAGCCTCTGCAATAAATTTCACCTCTCAATGCGTTAATAAAAGTTATATTATTGTTAAATATCAGGTTTTATAACAAATATTTAAAATATTCTTCATTTATTTGTCAGACAAATCAGATTAATAATATCTGTTGTGCATTTTTATCTGAAAACATCGCTCATTTTTAAGTGAGAAAATATATTTGAAAATAATCTTACGATGGAAAGGCTTAGGATTCAAAACAATTCAACTACACTGGTAGATCAGGTCGAGGACAGGCTTTTGAACTATTTCAAAGAGAAGGACTTGCAAAAAGGAGATGCTATTCCGAATGAAATGGAATTAACCGTCTCATTGGGGGTGTCGAGGAGTGTAGTACGGGAGGCATTAAGCCGACTGAAGATGATGGGAATAGTGGAGACACGCACACGACGGGGCATGGTACTTTCCGAACCTTCTATATTCGGCGGAATGAAACGTGCTGTTGATCCGAGAATTCTAAGTGAAGATACCCTCTTTGATATTCTCGGATTTAGGATTGTTCTTGAAATAGGCATTTGTAGTGAAATATTCCGAAAAATTACTCCTGATGATATTGCAGATCTGGAAGAGATTGTGAATGTAGGAATCATGTATGAAAACAACGAATATGCTCCTTTTAGTGAATTTGCTTTTCACACAAAGCTTTATAAAATAACTGGCAACAAAACTATCTCCGAATTCCAGAATATCATTCATCCTGTGATGACATTTGTGAAGGACAAATTTCAGGAGTTTCTGGCACCCATTAATATCCGTTTAAAAGAGGAAGGGCGGATTGTAACCCATCAGGACTTGCTACAGTTACTAAAAGATGGAGACGAAGACAGGTATAGAAAGGCCTTGGAGGAGCATTTTGAGGTTTACAGAATTTTTATCAGTCAAAGAAATCAATATCACATTGCTCAGCAAAACGGTTGATTTGATCGGTACAGTGCGATGTTGCTATTTAAAGTGTTTATAAGGCTTTTTCGTCCTTGTAATCATCAGCCGAACACAAAAAGTATATTTACCAATTAAAATATCTATGAACAATTACAAAAAACTAAAAGGGCTAATTGCTGCAACCTTTACACCCGTTGATACTAACAGCGATATAAATTATTCTGTGATCAGAAAATATGCACAGCATATTAAAGATTCCGGAATATCGGGTGTATTTGTTTGCGGGACGACAGGAGAGTTTACTTCCCTCACCACTGTCGAAAGAAAACTGATCTTGGAGGAATGGATAAAACGTGGTGAAGGAGACTTTCAAATTATTGCCCATGTGGGCAGCAATAACCAGCGCGAGGCAATGGAGCTGGCACGTCATGCTGCAGTGAAAGGCGCAGATGGAATCGGATGTATCGCCCCTTCTTTTTTCAAGCCTGAAAAAGTGAAGGATCTGATCGATTTCTTTACACCCATTGCTTCTTCCGCTCCTCAATTGCCATTCTATTACTACAACATGCCTTCCATGACCGGGGTAAACCTTTCGGTTGCACAATTTCTTCACGAAGGGAAAAAAACTATTCCCAATCTGGCCGGAGTGAAGTTTACACACAACAACCTGATGGAAATGGGCGACTGTATTCAGCTGGATAACGGGGCATTTGAGGTGTTGCATGGCTTCGACGAGACACTGATTTGTGGATTAGCACTCGGAGCCGTAGCCGGTGTGGGAAGTACGTATAACTATATACCCCATGTTTATCTGAATATTCTGAAATCTATGGAAAGTAACGATGTGGAAACGGCGCGTGCCTTTCAGATGCAGTCGGTAGAAATGGTGAAAATCATTATTCAATATGGAGGTGGCGTGAGAGGCGGAAAAGCCATCATGAATCTGATTGGAATCGAATGTGGACCCTGCCGCCCTCCTTTTGCCACATTCGAAAGGGAAGAGTATGATGCTCTCAGGGAGAACCTCCAGGGCATTGGTTTATTGGTAAAATAGAGAAGGGAGTGTGTCCTCTAAACAATACCCCCTTCTGGAAGAATTTAAAAACACAATTATTTTTAAAATCTATACAAAGATGAGAAAAATTTATCGATTTTTGGCCTTATTAACTGGTATAATCTTTTCAGTTGCTTTTCTCCAGGCACAGGAGATAATGGTTAAAGGTGAAGTGCGCGATAACGAAGGTGAAACTTTACCTGGTGTTTCTGTGGTTGTGAAAGGAACCACACATGGTACCGTCACTGATATTGACGGGAATTATGCGTTGGCCGTTACTTCCGGTTCAACACTGATTTTTTCATATGTGGGTTATCAAACATTGGAAGTGAGAGTGACAAGCTCACCGGTCATCAATGTTGTTTTAAACACATCGACAGTAGGTCTTGATGAAGTGGTGGTCGTGGGATATGGAACCCAGTCACGCCGTACCATCACGTCTGCCATTACCAAAGTGGGTGGAGAGGTATTACAAAATGTACCGGTAAACACGGTAGGAGAAGGATTGAAAGGGAAAATTTCCGGAACACGTATTTATTCAAACAACAATACGCCAGGTGAAGATGCAACCATTCGGATTCGCGGCGGTTCCTCCATCAACAAGAGCAATGAACCACTCATCCTGGTAGATGGAGTTGAAAGAGCGTTTAGTGGGATAAATCCGAACGATATTGAATCAATAGAAGTTCTTAAAGATGCCTCATCCACAGCTATATACGGTTCAAGAGCTTCCAATGGGGTTGTTTTGATTACAACGAAAAAAGGATCTGTTGGCAAAGCTCCGAACATCACTTTCGAAGCAAACATGGCATTGCAGGAAGCAGGGACACTCTATAAGTTCATGAACGCCAGGGATTATCTGAGTATTGTTCGTCCGGCAGTAGCTGCAGGTCCCAATGCAAAGTATAATTCAATGGATGGTTATTCCGCCAGTTCCGGCAATACAGCTACCTCCATCTATTCTACTCGTTATCTGGGAGAAGGAGAGACTATCCCGGCAGGTTATTATTCCATGCCCGATCCAATTGATCCGACAAAAACGCTGATATTCCAGGATAACAACTTTCAGGATGAAATCTACAAGCAGGCAGTTTGGCAAAATTATTATGTCGGACTTGATGGGGGAAATGAAGGGATTCGTTACAATGTCAGCCTTGGCTATACCGACGACGCCGGTGTTGCCATAGCCACTGGGTTCGACCGATTGAATTTACGCAGTAACATCGATGTAAACATCAATAAACATTTGTCACTTGTCGCGGGATTCGACTACTCCAGAGCTAATTCACAGGAGTACCCTAATCAGATGAATGTCATTTCAAGGGGTTTGGCGACACCACCCACTCAGAAAAAGTACAATGATGATGGAACCCCCACCAAAGGATACAATGCCACCTCTCCCAATCCACTCTGGTATGCCTATTATAATGATCAAAGCCGAGAAGATAAAAGATTGTCAGCTTTTGGTAAACTTACTTACCGCATTTTTGATGATCTGAAAATTGAATCGCAATTATCAACCTACAACCATCATTACCAAAGCAACAGCTTTCAGAGAGCCAATGAATTTAACGGACTCCGTCCAGCCAGTTCATCCTTTGGCGAGCTTAAACGAGACAAACTGGAGATCTATGCAACCTATATTAAGGGGTTAGACGATCATTCATTATCTATAATGGGAGGGCACTCTTATCAGAAGGACAGTAACCAATCCCTGGGGGCTTCCGTTGATGGGGCTAGTTCTGATAAGGTGCCTACACTGACCGCAGGTCCCAATAAGAAGGATGCCACCAGCAATTTTACACAGGATGTGACGATTGGTTATTTCGGTCGTTTGACATATGATTTTCAAAAAAAATATCTGCTTTCTGCAACATTTCGGGAGGATGCTTCCTCACGTTTTGCAAAAGGAAAACAGTGGGGATTCTTTCCAGGAGCATCAGCCGGATGGATTATCTCGGATGAACCCTTTATGCAGGGTATAAAAAATCTTGATAACTTGAAAATCAGAGTTAGTTACGGCCAAACAGGGAACAATGCAATTGGTCTGTACGATGCGTACGGAAGGTATTCCACCAATGCAAGATATGATGGATTTGCGGGTATTGTAGCTTCTACTATGCCAAATATGGATCTGACCTGGGAGACCTCTACGCAACTCGACCTGGGATTCGATCTGTCACTTTTCAAGAATCGATTCACAGTCTCAGCAGATTATTTCGATAAAATCACAGAAAACCTACTTTTTAGCAAAGAGTTGCCAAATACCACCGGTTTTTCTTCTGTACAAACAAATATTGGAGAAGTAAAATTTTATGGATTCGACCTGGAGATTGGTTCGACCAATATTCGTACAAAAGATTTTGAATGGACTTCGAAATTCACCTGGAGTTTTGTAAAAAACAAGGTGCTTAAATTGCCAGATAACGGACGAGACAAGAATCGTATCGGGGGTATCACCCTAGCCGACGGAACGGCTTTCGGTGGAACTGCTGAAGGTGAGTCGCTTTACCGTTATTATGGATATATGGTAGACTATATCATTGAAACGGAAGAACAAGCCAAAACAGCGATGTATGATAATTCGGCAAAAGGCTATCTCCCTTCAGACGGGAAGAAAATTGCCGGAAGAAAGCATATCGGAGACTATGAATGGAAGAACAGGCCAGGTAGTCAGACCCGAAACGATAAAGATTACATTGACAGTCAAGATCAGTTTTTTCTGGGGTACACTGTTCCACACTCTACAGGAGGTTTAAATAACAATCTTACATTCAGAAATATATCTCTAAATGTTTTTGTTGATTGGGCATTGGGACACTCAATCAATAACAATTCTGAAATGCGATATTTTATGAACACCTTTGCCAATAATTACACATTGATTGATAAGGTAAAACAAACATGGAAAGCTCCCGGTGATAAAACAAAATATGCTCGTTTTACAGCCAATGATCCGGATGACGGAAATGCCAATTTTAGTCGTACATCCAACATCTTCAACTATAAAGGTGATTACCTTTGTATTCGTGAAATTAGCCTGCAATACAATGTACCTTCTTCAAAATTAGGTAAACTGGGTATGCAAAATCTGGCCATTACCTTAGCTGGTAATAATCTGCATTATTTCACCGCAGTGGAAGGCGTTTCACCTGAAGTAGGTGCATCCACCACATATAATGCTGGTTATTACAATTATCCTCCTATTCGTAAATATTCTATCGGAGTAAAAGTTACATTCTAAATCACACTACAAAAATGAGAATCATGAAAAGTAAAATCATCATATGCTTAATGTCCTTTTTTACGTTATTGACAGCATGTCACGGTGATCTGGACATCGTACAAAAGAGTGAGGTATCTGCCAACTCTATGTGGCAGGATGAAGGAGATGCTACTTCGGCTATATATGGGCTATATAACAGATTCAGATCTACATTTGAGCAAGGCTACATGTACTGGGGAGAGTATCGAACAGGATTGTGGGCCGACGGACTTGCTGGTCAGACGGCACGAGATCAGATTTATCAGAATCAGATTCCCACCAACCATGGTTATGCCAATTGGACTGATTTATATACGACGATCAATCAGGCTAATCTGATCCTGAAATATACACCAGAAATAGAATTTGTCAGTGAAGAAACAAAAAATAAGGTATTGGCCAATGCTTATTTCGTGCGTGCATTCTGTTATTACTGGATAGGCCGAATTTGGGGAGATGCTCCGGTATTGCTGGAAGGTTTTGAGTCAGATAAACAGGAAGGATTGTTCCCCGGTCGCGATGCGGCAGATTTGGTGTTTAAGCAAGTTGGTGATGATATTAATGCTGCGCTTATTCATATGCCCGCCTCTGTAACCGACCGTAAATTAGCTTCACAGGCCTCTATAAACATGTTAAAAGCTGATTATAATCTTTGGATGTTTAAGGTACGTAACGGAGGCGATGCGGCACTCAACAATGCTGCAACGGCTGTTGCTGCAGTACTGGGAAACGGCAATTACAGCTTAGTAACTGATTATTCTTCCATTTTTAAGAATGAAGGGGGACCGGAGGTTATCTTTGCCTGGAGTTATCTTCAGGATGAACACACAAGTGGTGCCACGAATGACTGGCTGGTGCCCTCCCAGTATATTTCCCCAGAATATATTGAAAATCCTGTGAAAGTGGGAAGTCATCAACAATGGTGTTTTTATACGGCCGATTACAAAGCATTGCTTTCAGAGTATGAAAATGACCGACGAACCATTGTAAGTTTCCAGACGTTCTTTGATGATAAGAAAAATGGTACTTTCCAATGGATAAACAAGTATGCTGGATCCTGGGTAAGCGGTACTCGTATTTTCGATTCGGACGTGATCGTATATCGTTATGCAGATGCTGTACTGTTTGATGCAGAAATTAAAAATGCAAAAAACGACCGTAACGGAGCTGTGACTGCTCTCAACAAAATTGCCAAACGTGCCTATGGAGTCGATAGTTTTTATTCGAATACGCTTACAGCTTCCGAAATTGATGCATTAATACTGAAGGAGCGAATGAAAGAATTTGCAGCAGAAGGAAAGCTTTGGTGGGATTATATCCGTTTTGATGTAGTTTTTGAAAAAAATCCGTTCCTTGTAGGTCGTGAAAATGAACAAAACATCTTGTTGTGGCCTGTAGCACAAGCATCTATCAATCGAAATCCCAATCTCAACCAGACCCCGGGTTATGATAAATAGAAAATAATAAGAAGGAGACTCTCTAATTTCATGAGTCTCCCTCTTATTTAAAATAACCATAAAAGAGTGAATATCAATTCGTCCATCTGTAACCTGAAATTTGGATTGTTCTTTCATCTGCTTTTTTTATCATGTAGTAATAGAGATGAAGCAAAAGAACAAATACCCAATGTATTATTTATTGCGATAGATGATATGCTTCCGGTATTAGGTTGCTATGGGAACTCAACGGCTCTTACACCCAATATCGACACGCTAGCAAATCAGGGAGTTTTATTTATGAATGCCTACTGTCAGGTGGGACTCAGTAATCCTTCCAGAGCTTCATTGATGACGGGAATGCGACCGGATGAAATTAAGGTATGGACGCTAAAACCTCATTTTCGTGAAGAAAAACCGAATGTAGTCACATTACCTCAGTTCTATAAAGAAAAAGGCTACGCAACACGTGCAGTAGGAAAGATATATCATGATGGGGCATATCATCAGGATCCTGTATCATGGTCGAATCCTTCCGTACTGAGTGTTACGCGTGACGGAAGAGGACATAAGTATGTATTACCTGAAAATTATATGCCCAAAAGGTCAAAAGCAACAACTACGGAGAATGCAAATGTACAGGATACGGCATATATTGATGGGAAAGTATGTCAGGCAGCAATTGAATTACTAAATCAACTGACAGATTCAACTTTTTTTCTTGCAGTGGGTTTCAGGCGTCCCCATCTTCCTTTCTCGGCGCCTAAAAAATATTGGGATCTCTATGAGCGTGAAATGTTCAAAAAAGAATTAAAAAATCCGAGAAGACCCGCAAGAGCACCAGATTTTGCATTTCATAATTCCAACGAGTTAAGAGGGTATGAAGATATTGGAGAATTAGGAGTTATCCGGGAAGAGAAACAGCTGGAGCTCTTGCATGGATACTTTGCAAGCGTAAGCTATATAGATGCACAAATAGGTAAGTTGATTGCAGAATTAAAGCGACTGGGTCGCTATGATAATACGATCATCGTTCTTTATTCCGACAATGGTTTTCATCTTGGAGATTTCGGATTATGGGGAAAAACAACAAATTATGAAGCTTCGGTAAATATTCCACTAATATTCTGTGGTAAGGGAATTGAACAGGGAGCAATTAACCGATCAATGGTCGAGTTAATCGATATTTATCCAACCCTAATTGATTTGACTCATGGAGAAATGAAATCATCTCACGACGGAATTTCTCTTTTGCCGATCCTTAAAGGAAAGTCCTCAAAAGTGAAAAGTTATGCACTAAGTCAGATTGTAAGACCTTATCAGGACGCCATCAATTCGAGATCACCAGATTCAATGGGATATTCATTGAGAACGGAAAAATATCGTTACATAGAATGGCGAAATACAAAAAACATGTCGGTGTTCGCCCGAGAATTGTATCGGATGGATGATGCTTTGTCAGAAAAAGAAAATATAGCATCTGATATAAAAAATGAAGCATTAATGAATCAATTTTCCGATATTGTTAACAGGATTAGAAAATAGGAGAATGTATGCTGTTTGTGAAATCAAACATCAGTTAAAGAATAACAATACAATAAATGGTTCTTTTTAATCTATATGATATGAGGAAAAATTTACTTTTAATATCGTGTATCCTGCTTGTCTTACCGTTCCTTTCTTTGAAGGAAAAGGAAGATATTGATCAAACCGTCTTGTGGGAACAGGGGATGGGTGAATATAACAACTACAGGATACCGGCGCTGGTTGTCACCAACGAAGGAACACTGCTTGCTTTTTGCGAGGGACGTGAGTCAGGTGATACCGGAGACATCAATTTATTGTTAAAACGTTCGGAAGATAATGGGATGACCTGGAGCAATGAACAGGTTGTATGGGACGATGCAAAAAACACCTGTGGGAATCCTTGTCCTGTGGTCGATGAGGAAACCGGGCGAATCTGGTTGTTTATGAGCTGGAATAATGGGAAAGACAAGGAAAGTGACATCATCAATAAAACGTCGTTGTCTTCTAGATTACCCTATGTCTGTTATTCCGATGACGATGGCAAAACGTGGTCGAAGCCAGCGAGTCTGGAAGAAACATGCCGCGACCCTTCATGGGGGTGGTATGCTACCGGCCCCGGAATAGGGATACAAGTGAAGAAGGGCTCTTACAAAGGCAGGCTGGTTATTCCGGCGAATCATAGTTACGATGATCCTCAAGGAAACCTGGCAGGAGGCCCCTATGGCTATGGAGCCCATGTGATCTACTCTGACGATCATGGAAAATCGTGGCAGATAAGCGAATCCATCAAGCCTGGGTGCAACGAAAGTCAGGTGACTGAATTATCCGACGGTACCTTGCTGATGAACATGCGGTCCTACAATAATAAACAGGCAAGGGCAATCAGTTATAGCACGGATGGTGGGCAAAGCTGGTCGGATATTGAACACGACTTTCAGCTGGTGGAGTCGTTATGCCAGGCGGCCGTATTGAATTTTGGTGAGGTGGACGGACAAGGGGTGCATCTGTTTCTCAATCCTGCCGTGCCTCACGGAAGAGATCATCTGACGCTTAAAGTTAGCCTGGACGACTGCCGGAGTTGGAGCAACAGTAAGCTGGTGTATGAGGGGCCGGCTGCATACTCCTGCATTACCAGGTTACCGAATGGAAGAGTGGGCCTTTTTTTTGAAGCCGGAGAAAAAAGACCGTACGAAAAAATGATCTTTGTCTCCTTTGACTGGAATGAGATTTTTCTTACGGGAACCATCGTACCATGAAGCCACTTTCTTCAGATGAAATATACGGCAATTGGGCAACGCTGCTCTTGGCAACTGACAAAAACGGAGAGATTGACTTTTCCCGAATGAATGATGAGATTGACGTTTTAATCGATTCACAACCCAACGGAATTTATTCAAACGGGACTGCCGGTGAATTCTATTCACAGACCGATGACGAGTTTCTTCGGATTAGTGAACTACTGGCTGTGAAGTGTGAAAAGGGAGGTATCCCTTTTCAAATAGGAATCAGTCACATGAGTCCGCAGATATCGCTGCACCGGTTGAAAATGATTACACATTTAAAGCCGGGAGCGGTACAGGTTATTCTTCCCGATTGGTTTCCCCCCACTTTGGAAGAATGCGCGATATTTCTGAAAAAAATTGCAGCGGAAGCCGGCGAGATCAATCTTGTCCTGTATAACCCGCCACACGCGAAGAAGCAGTTACAGCCCGAAGAGTGGCAGGTTTTAAAAAAGGGAATACCGGCTTTGGTGGGTGTGAAGGTGTTTGACAGAAATTCCGACTTGGAATGGTACAAAAGGGTAAAAGACAACAGGGATGGCATTTCCGTGTTTATACCGGGTCATAATCTAGCGACCGGCATCAGCCTGGGTGCACAGGGAGCCTATTCCAACGTCTCTTGTCTGAACCCACGGGCTGCCCAGAAATGGTATCAACTAGTGCGAACCGACATGAGTCAGGCGCTGGAGTTGGAACAACGGATCAAACATTTTATGAAAACCCTGATAGAGCCGTTTATTACGCAACATCACTTTTCCAATCATGCCTGCGATCGTTTTATGGCTTTGGTAGGCGGATGGGCCGACGTAGGTGCCAGCTTGAGGTGGCCCTATAAGTCTATTCCGGAAGATTTGGCCGGTGATGTTCGGAAAAAAGCTGTGAATATCATCCCCGAATTTTTTGAATAACAACACACATATCTTTTTATCATGCAAAGAAAATTACTGTTTTTACTTTCTCTGGTCATGCTGACCATCTCATGCGGATATAACAATCGAGTAAGCGCCGAAATAGATTCGCCCACTCTTCCCGTTCTGACTGGAAAAAAGTACAACCCGGTACAGAAAATCAGGTTGATTCGCGATAGTACCGGCTTAAACCGGGAAGAATATATTCTTGAGAAAGTGACGCTCTCACTGGAAGGAACGACCGATATAAGTGACATCGACAAGGTAATGCTGTTCAGAGCAGGAGAGAACGATAAATTAGAAACAGATCATCCTGTCGGCGAGGTGCAGCCTACTGCAACGAAGATTACTTTTTCCAATCACTTCACCGTAACAGAAGATACGACTATCCTCTGGGTTTCAGTTACCCTGAAAGGAAGTATCGATCTGTCACACAAAATAAAAATACGGTGCGAAGAAATAGTCACCGACCGGGGAAAACTGAAAATTTTACCGCATGATGCAAAGGAACTGAGAGCCGGTGTGGCCCTGCGGCAACATGGACAGGATGGTGTACACACCTCACGCATACCCGGTCTGGCTACTTCAAAAAAAGGTACGTTGTTGGCAATCTATGACGCACGCTACGAAAGTGCGCGTGACCTGCAGGGTCATATGGACATTGCCTTGAACCGGAGCTTCGATGGCGGACGCACTTGGGAACCCATGCAGGTAGTACTCGATAGGAAGGAGTGGGGTGGCATGCCGGAAAAATATAACGGGGTGAGCGATGCCTGTATCCTGGTGGATGATCGAACAGGAGACATTTATGTAGCCGGCCTGTGGATGCACGGATTGTTGGATGCGGAGACAGGGAAATGGGTTGAGGGTTTGACTGCCGACAGCACACGGTGGCTACACCAATGGCGTGCGAAAGGTTCTCAGCCCGGCTTTGGTGTGAAGGAAACCTCCCAGTTCCTGATTACGAAAAGCAGCGACGATGGCCTCACCTGGAGCGAGCCAATCAACATCACCTCCGCAAAAAAGAAGGAGTGGTGGCTCTTTGCGCCGGCACCCGGACAGGGAATCACCATGACTGACGGCACGTTGGTTTTTCCATCACAAGGTAGGGATGAAAATGGCACCTCATTCTCTAACATTACCTGGAGCAAAGATGGAGGAAAGACATGGAAAACAAGTAACCCGGCAACCAAAAATACGACAGAGTGTGCCGTGGTTGAACTCCAAGACGGATCACTGATGCTGAATATGCGGGATAACCGCAACAGGGGCAATGAGGAGGTGAACGGCCGATCGGTGTTTGTTACCAGTGATCTGGGTGAGACTTGGAAAGAGCACCCCACCTCCCGGAAAGCTCTTATAGAACCCACCTGCATGGCTAGTCTCCATACACATCATTATATGGAGGATGGTGTGAAAAAATCGTTGCTACTGTTTGTCAATCCGGCATCTACCTCAAAACGGAATAACATCACCCTGAAAGTGAGTTACGACGGTGGCAATACCTGGCCCGAAGAGAAACAGATCCTGCTTGATGAATACAGTGGACGTGGCTATTCCTGCATCACATCGGTGAACGACTCCACCCTTGGCATTCTGTATGAGAGCAGCCAGGCTGACATGGTCTTCCAGACGGTTTCTCTTAAAGAGATACAACCATGATGCGTTCGAAGACTTACAATTTTTTATTCACCACAAACTTCATATAAATTTACTGCATGATCCGAAAGAAAATTTCACGTATCTATCTCCTTATATGGATGTGGTTATCCATATCCGTCACTTTCCTAAAAGCGGATAATCTAAATACCCTTCACCAGATAAACTGTTTCTCCATGGAGACATTGGAAGATTCTACCCTGTGGGAGGGGCTGGCAGGTACTTTTTTCGGTAAACAGGAAAACCGGTTTATCATGGCTGGAGGATCCGCTTTCCCCGGAGGGAAACCATGGCAGGATGGAATCAAACATTTTTCGGATCAGGTATTTGTTTTTGAACAACTCCCTGACGGATCTTTCAGCAAGGTCTATCAGGGAAATGACCTGCCTGTACCTTTGGCGGAAGGCTCCTATGCCACGCTTCCCGGGGGACTGCTCTGTGTGGGTGGACTTACCCCGGATGGCATCACCGGAAAATCCTGGTTACTGGCATACTCCGGCAGCGGCATCACTGTCACAGAATATCCCTCGCTACCAGTGCCGGTAAAAAATTCCACAGCTACAGTCATAGGCTCAAAGGTTTATTTGGTTGGCGGCGAACTGGCCGACGGCACCTCAACCGACCAGTTTTTGGTGCTCGACCTCTCCAATCCGACAAAAGGATGGGAAAAACTACCCAATTTTCCAGTACCGGTTTCGGGAGCTACCCTTACTTCCCAGCAGGATGGGGAAGAGGTGGCTCTCTTCTCTTTTGGCGGAAGGGCCAGAAGAACTGCCGGAGAAGCCACAATTTTTTATGCATCTGTTTACCATTTCCGACCTTCACTCAACAGGTGGACCCAAAAAGGAGATATCCAGCACGATGAGGACACTTCAGTTTCTTTGGCAATGGCTACCGCTTCAGCTGTGGGTGGTTCACATGTGCTGCTCTACGGCGGTGATACTGGCCATATTTTTAACCAGGTAGAGAAGGCTGTCCGGGAAGGCAATACAGCTAAAAGAGATAGTTTGTGGATACATCATACGGGATTTCATAACAAGATATTGATCTACAATACCATCACCGATACATGGTTTGAAGCAGGAAAAACTGTGAATCCTCCCGTGGCTGTCACATCGGATGTATCCGACGGAAAGAATGTTTATATTGCCAGCGGGGAAATTCGCCCCGGAGTGCGTTCCCCCCTCATCACGCAGCTTTATTATACCTCACAACCCTCTTTCGGATGGATCAACTACCTGGTGCTTATCCTCTATTTTGGAGGAATGCTGCTGATGGGCTTCTACTTCATGAAACGAAATGAGAATACCGAGGATTTCTTCAAAGCGAGCGGACGCATTCCCTGGTGGGCCGCGGGAATCAGTATTTTTGCCACAACGCTGAGTGCTATTACATTCCTGTCGATACCTGCAAAGACTTATGCAACCGACTGGCGTATGCTTGTCTTTAATATCTGCATCATTCTCATTGTCCCGGTGGTCATTCGTTATTTTCTTCCTTTCTTTACCCGCTTCCGGTTGGGTACTGCTTACGAATACCTGGAGAAACGCTTCAACCGCACCACAAGATGGCTGGCTTCTGCCCTGTTTGTTGTCTTTATGGTGAGCCGCATTGCCATTGTGCTGTTTTTGCCGGCACTGGCACTGAATGCGGTGACAGGGTTCGATATTTATCTCTCTATCGTAGTCATGGGGTTGGTAACCGTTATTTACAGTACTAGCGGCGGTATGGAGGCCGTTGTCTGGGGAGACGTTATACAGGGATTTATTCTTGTCTTTGGAGCACTTGCTGCATTTGTTTTGATGGTAATGGGTATCGATGGAGGCTTGGGAGAATTCTGGCATACTTCCATCGAGTTTCACAAATTCCGGACGTTCGATTTCCGGTTTGATTTTACACAGCCGGTATTCTGGGTCGTATTGATTGGCGGAGTGGCTAATTCGCTCATCACCTATACCAGCGATCAGTCTATCGTACAGCGTTATATGAGCACAAAAGATGAAAAATCCACTTCCCGCAGCATCTGGCTGAATGGTATCCTAAGTGTTCCGGTCACCATTTTGTTTTTTCTGATAGGAACCGGCCTTTTCGCATTCTATAAAGATAACCCCGCAAGCATGATGGTTACCAATCCCAATATCGATTCGGTATTTCCGCAGTTTATCGTGTCGGAGATGCCGGTAGGGTTTGCCGGACTGCTCATTGCCGCCATTTTTGCCGCAGCCATGTCAACCCTTTCATCCAACATCAACTCCTCTGCCGCCGTGCTTACATCCGATTTCTACCAGACCATTTTCCCGAAAAGTACTTTTTCATCACAACTGAAAATGGCCCGCTGGTCGGGCCTCCTCTGCGGATTACTGGGAATGGGTATGGCATTGATGCTGGCCACCTGGAACATCGCTTCTTTGTGGGACCAGTTCAACACGTTCCTGGGACTTCTCACCAGCGGAATGGGGGCCCTCTTTATCCTGGGAATATTCTTTCCCCGGGTGGGTGCAGGGGCAGCCCTTGTCGGCGTGATCACAGGGCTCTTCCTGCTACTGATTATCAAGGAGCATACTCCCTTGTCGTTTTTGCTGTACGGTTTTATCGGAGTGTCGGTAAGTATCCTGATTGCCTGGCTGTCAAGTTTTTTGTTACCCAACAAAAAGGAGATCAAAGGATACACCTGGAAGGGTATGCAGAAAGAATGACATGCTACCTCTTTTTTAGGGACAAGATAACTTGATCTTTTCAAAGTGGCACAAATCAAACCGTTATATCCAGGTTGCAGACATTCCGGCAGGTTGACCCTCTGTTATCCATTTAAAATATTACTTGTCTGGATGTAGTTATAGAGGGGTCAGTATTCCGGAATGGGGGGTCAGGATAAAACGGAATTTGCAAGCTATCTGTTTTTTGGTTTTATATCTGTACAAGCCCTGTAGCAGTGTCTTTTCAGATGACTTGAAACGGCTACGTAATTCTTCAAACGTAAAGGCATAACGTCCTTGGGATTGCAGTTCAACAAAGAATTGATCCCACTTATTACTTCTCTCCGATTCCAAATTGGCCATAAATCACATTTGCAAAACACTACATAACCTGTAGTTGTTTGCAAATGTATGTAATTTATTTGGGATTTTTAGCTTTGGTACATAAAATATGAAAAATCTGAATTGAAATTTTTATCTTTGTAGTCGTAAATGCTATGTTACCCTGTGTGGTTTTTCAAATTCCTAAGCAAAACTTAAAATCGAGTCATTTGTATATCTTATGGTGTCTTCTTCTTTTAAGGTACCTTGAGGACTGTTTATTTTTGCCCAGAATTTACTGTATTCCTGTTCCCGAAAATACTGTAGGTAATGTTCCCAAAAAACTGTACAGGATTTTCCCATTTTCACTGTATTTTTAATTCCTGTTTACAATACTGTTATTTCTGTTAATTTCTCTATCAATTTTTGCTTTTCACTACTTCCTGTTGTCGAGAAACGAAGTAACGGTAAATCATATTTTACTAAAATACTGTCTTTTTTCTTGTCCCGATTGGTTTGTTCTGTTCCTGCTTTGTGATACTCAAAACCATCAACTTCTATTGCAAGAATAGGATTTTTGCCGAGTTTGTTGTAAATAAGAAAGTCCAAGTGGGTGTTTGGGTGTCGTGCATATTTTTGTTCTTCTTCTGTCAGTTTGGAAAAATCTCTGATAACATTGCGTAACGGAAAATGCAAAACCACATCATATTTTGAGAATTTGTCTTGTTTTAGAGTGTTTGAAATAAGTGCGAACATTAAGTTTTCGCTGTCATAATCAGATTTGTTACCACTTTTTGCAATAATTTCGGCTCTTTTTTGTTCGTAACCTTTGTAAAGGTAGTCGAAAACAGAACGCAACGAACTTTCTTTTACAGAAAAGTTGTTGTATTCAATGTAGCGAATTAAGTCCGCGATATTGCTGTCTTTATCGCTGTCATTGCCGTTCACAACCAAAATAAGTTGCTTGATTGCTCTCGAAATCGCCACATTTAAACGGTTTGGATTGTCTGTAAATTCAGAAATCTCATTATCAACTGTCGAAAGAATTATAACATCGTTTTCTCTGCCTTGAAATTTATCAACCGTGTCCGCTTTAATTTGTGTCTCGCTGAATGCTTGTTGTAATGCGTTTGTTTGGTCGCGATATGGTGTAACAATGCCTAAATCAACGCTTTCAAGTTTTTCTTTTGGGATAATTTCGTTGATGATCACATCAATCTGTCGTTGATTCATTCTCCCGCGTGCGTGATTGCCTGCGGGAGTTTTATAAACAACCAAAGGTTCTCTTTCACTTTTTGTGTCAGTGAGAATAACAAGTTGATTATCGTAGAATTTTTGGTTGCAAAAATCAATTATTTTCGGGTGGCAACGGTAATGTTCTCTCAAAAGTGTTTTTGGAATATTTGGAAAAATTTCCATAATTGAAGCAAGTAAACTATGATTTGAATAGCGATAAGGCTCTGCAATGGCGAAACTATCAAAAACCGCATCGGTTTTTTCTTTCATTTTGTCATCAACCACATTCGGAAGTTGTTTTAAGTCACCAACGATTACTGCTCTTTTTGCACACGATAAAGCGAGTGCACCTGTTGCCAAATCCACTTGCGAAGATTCGTCAATAATCACGAAATCGTAAATCATATCCTCTGCTAAACTCCTTCTTAACGAATAAGTTGTACTCATAATTACAGGATAATCTTTGAGAAATTTTTCTGAATTTGAACGCAAGTGAATTATTTCATACTTATCTCGTTTGTTGTAATTATATTTTGTATAAAGTTCATACTTAAAAAGTTTCATTGAGAGTTGGCTGTATTCCTTCATTTTGTCGTCAAATGAAAAATGTTTGAGAGAACTTTCCAATGTGTTCTGTAGTCTTTTTAATTCTTCAATTTTTATCTGATAATACTTTGATTGACAAAGAAGTATTATCTTCTCAGCAGGTATATTAAATATTTTTCTTTCTTTTATTCCATATTTAAAACGATATAGTAATTTACGCCACCAAGTTAGTTTTTTGTTTGTATAACTTTGGTTTTCAATGGTTACCCAGAGAGCAAGAAGATTGTCTGCTTTTGTACTTTTCAAAAAATCAATATCGTTTTCAGTGTTGTTTTCTTCTTGAAAATGTTTATATTCAGTTGTTATACTGTCGATTTGTTGTTTTAATAGAGCCAATTCATTCTTTTGAACAAGATATCCTGAAAGTTTGTTGAACAGGTTTTGACAAGAACGTTTTATATCTGATTTTTCTTTACCTGATAAATTGAATTGTGATAAGTCGGGAATATCTGTTTGAGAATCAATAAATTCTTTTTTATTTGTTGAATTTCCGAGCAAAGCGGCAATAAATTCAATACCGTTCTTTTGTAATTTTTCATACACATTTTTTGTTGCCGAATTGTTGCTCGAAACAACAGCAACACTTTGTCCGTTTATTACAGCATTGGCAATAATGTTCAAAATTGTTTGCGTTTTTCCTGTTCCCGGAGGTCCTTCTATAACACTCAAAGACGAAGAAAATGCTTTATTTACCGCTTCTTTTTGACTAATATTAAACCCAAACGGAAATAATTCAATTGACTTGTTAAAGTTATTTACAGTTGGCTGAACTTTGTTTAGAAAGTTTGCAAGTATGGAATATTTGGGGATAAATGTGATTCTTGAGTAACTGTCGGCAAGTATATTTTTCCCTTCTTCGGTCGTTAGCCCGACAGTATCAGCAATTTTGGTTAGATACTGAAAAAGATTTTTGGATTTTTCTGTGTCAATGGCGGATTTTACAATTTTGATTTTGCTTGTTGCATAGGCGTAAGGTTTTGGACTGTTCTTGAAGGTTACGAAACAACGATTACCAACAAACGAATAGGATAAAACGCTGTCTGTCCTATCATGTCCGTCAATATAAATTAGTTCGTTTTTCTGAGATATCACCATTGCATTTTGGTTTAATAAATACGACTGACAAATCTCTTTTCTTTATTATTATTCCATTGTACTTGAAATGTTCTCCCGTTTATTTGGTTAAGTAACATGAAGTTGTACATATTTTTTGTAGGGTGAAGGGTAAACTCGCCGTTTACTTCTTCATCTTCTGTCCATACAAGTGAACTTGAATTTAAGATTAGTTCGCCTTCGTAGCCATCTTCCGATATAGTAAAACTTGCGTGTAGCTGTTGTTAGCTGCATGTGCCGTTGTCTGTACGAAGCAATGTCTCTCCATTAGTTGAATGTGTCCAATGTTAATTTATATTCTTTTTCTTTGTCGAATTGAATATAGTGATAACTTATCTCATCAGGAGCAACTTCATTCAATAATCCCAATAATTTTTTGTCAACTAACGGATGAAGTGTCGGAGATAAAAAATATGCTTTTATCTTTTTTGTTGGTGGTATTTTTAAAAGATGCTCGTTTTTATCAAGACAATTTTCGTGCTTGAAAATTTGTGTCCGCACCGATTGCAGAACGCACACATAGAAATACAACTCTGAAATTATTCCAACCTTTTCATTGTTGTCCGCTTTCAACTCAAACACTAATAACTCGTTTTCTTTATTAAATCCCCAAATGTCAATTGCACTTTTGCCACCTGTAAATATTGACGTACTTTTTGAAACTTTGTTTTCAAAAACTCCAACCGGTAGCTGTCTGTAAAGGGAAGTGGCATTTGAAATATTCATTAAAGGTTCTCGCAAATCCTTGTTTACAAAACGGTCTTCTAAATCTGCCTCTGGATTTGGTGAAACCTTGTCGCCTCGTTTGCTCTGAATGTTTAACAAGTACTTTTCCGCTTGTTTTATTTTTAAGTCGTCAAGAAATGTTTGGCAATCCCTGTCAATAGAAAACCAAGAGTTGAAATCTTGACTGAAATGTTTTAGGCGAAACAAAAAGCGTTGGTAATGTCCATTATCAATTAAGTTGGGCTTATCCCAACTGATAATTATATTTTGATATTTGCCCCATCTTTTAAGAACCAATGCCCAACCTTCAAAAGCACCATCATCTTTTTGCATATTGGATGAAACAGCGTTGCTTGATAATTTCATTATTGCTGTATGCCCTACAATGTTGAAAATTATTCCACTTGGAATTTTGATATTTCGTCTTTTGTTAAAAATCAAAAACTCTTTTTTTATTTTTTCTTGTATCTCTAAATTGGAATTACTCATTGCTATAAATTTTAGATTAAATATTCTTTACCGTCCTCCCAAAGTGTAATATTATTGAAACCTCCCTTTTCAAATTCTGTTTTAAATTTTTCAGGAAATGCTGTGTGTATGGGAATTATTTTATTTGAATTTATTGTTTTTGCAAACTTCATTAAATCAGGAACAGTGGCGTGTCCGCTTGTATGAATAGATTGAAATAAAATATCGCTGTCGTTCTTTAGTGTGTTAATTTTATCGGTGCAAGAGTTTTTGTGTTCTTCTTTTAAATATCCCTCCCATTGTGAATATATAATATTTATTGTCCCTTTGCTGCGTAATTTATTTACCAGTTTTTCATTTGGGCAACGGACAAAATAAACGAAATCAGAAGGAGTCTGAAAAACGGCATTTCCTGTTCTTTGTTTTATTACTCTTTTACGGAAGGCATCAAATTGTTTGTCCTTAATTTTTTCTAATTGGGTTGGGTGGTCAAAGACTTTAATTTCTTGCCATTCAATTGCGGGAATGTTTTTAGATTGTTTTCTTACCATGTCTAAAATCCAAGCTGAATACACATCAATTACAAGATACTTTCCAGTCCTTTTACAAGCCCTGAAAACAGAAATTAGTCTGTCAATGTTTTGTGCTGAACTTATTACAAAAGATAAATTTGTCTGTAATTTGATTGTATTGTAAATAGCTTCTTCTACGCTATCCTCTGTCAAATAAAGGTGGTTTGTTCGCTCAACCATTGTCCCTTCAATGAGAAGTAAGTCAATATTTGCAGGAGGGTTTTCAATTTGTTTTTTGAAAACAATGTTTTTTCTTCCCGTTGCTCTAAAGTCACCGCTGTAAAAAACTCGTTTATTATCTGCTTCAATTAAAAATGCAAATGCTTCTGGTGTCGAATGATCTGTCAGGAAAGGAGTAACTATAAATGTGTCGGCAATTGTAAATTTTATCCAAGGTTTAATTGTCTTAAAGTTGCCCGATAAAAGAGGAATGTCCCTAAATATTTTTGTTGCATTTATTAAGTCCAAAGACAATTCGCCAATGAAAATGGGGACGTTAGTCCTCACATTTTCCATTAGTCCGAAATGGTCTTGATGTGGATGCGAAATTAATAATGCGTCAACTTTATTGTTAGCATAATCAATCTTTGGTTTTTTATCGTCAAGTGGCGCACCAAGGTCAACCCAAAGAATTTTTCCGTTGTCTGCCTTTAACTCTACGCAAGACCCTCCGATCTCTTTTGTTCCTCTATAAATTTTAACTTTCATCTTGTCTATGTTTCTGTTCGCTTCATGCTCCGAACTTTCAGGTTAGCACTGTCCCCAGGCATTGCAGCTAACGGTTGAGTGTATGAAGCGTTGGTGGATTGCGGGCTTCATCCCTGTCTGCTGACACAAACGCTGATTCGAAAGGGTAATTTATTTAAGCATTTAAATAACAATGCTTTATGCGCAATGTTGGCGCTAGCATTTCTTATTCTTAATCCGCAGCCCATCTATATTCAAAGTCTTCTTGTCCAATTAATAAAGTGTCATTAAGTTTATTTTTAATCTCTTGTCCGCCAGGTATCATTGGAAGCATGTTAAAATAATTCCTGATCGCAAAATTAATGCCTGCTAAACAAGTCTTGGCTTTTATCCAGTTTTGAGGCGAAAATACTCTGTTTTGTGGTTGTGGTTCGTTTGCTGCTGCTTCAAGAGCCATGTTAAGACTAATTCCACTAATTTTCACTATTTCAGTTATCATATTCGTTTGAGATGCTTTTTCCCAGCATTTGTTTGGATTTGGTACTCTATCTGCAAGATTATTTGCAATAGAAAAACATATTGAAACAGCATATAAGTGATGATAAGGTGCATAAGCTTTCATGGCAAGTAATGTTTCATTTAATCCAAGTGGATTTTCTTTACTCCATGATTTATTAATCTCTTGTATCCATAAATTCAATGCTTGAGCATTTTCAGGTTTATATTCCCTTTTAAACAATTGCTCAAAATATTTATCAAAAATCTTAGTCTCACTATATGAAATATTTGGACGTTGAGAGTGCCATGCAATTAAGTATTTCCCTAAATCCGATAAATCCAAAACATATCTTTTGTCTTTATCAGCTGGCGCAATTTCGCCACGTTTAGTCGAAAAGTATCCAAATGTATATTTCTGCTCAAATGATTTCTTAAGATTTAAAACACGCTTATCATTGCTCCTTAAATCTCGTGGTTTTACAGCACTTTGGGAGTTGGTATTAATACTAATTCTGTCTGCTCGGTCTCTTTGCGGAATTTCATAGAACCTAAAAAGAACAAAAGTGTCATCCAACTCTTTTACTCTTTCACTACAACTCAAAATTGTATTCAATGATTGACAACCATTAACAACACTTAATCCATGCAATTTTAATTGTCTGTCGTTTAATTCTAATTTGTTACAAATTGCAGTAATCCCATTATGAAAAAAGAAAAAATCCCGATGTTTATCGCTATATATTGTCTGTCGAATTCCCTTATTAACTGTATTGTTTAAACCAAGACTTTGTCGAACATTTTTTTGAAAAAGAGTCCCATCTTTTATACCCGGTATTTTAATACACTCTTTAAGTGGAAGCGCAGCTAATAAAACCTGTGTCCCTGCCATTGTAACTGGCATAACGTGACTTGTAGCTAAATCAATTGCATGATTAATTGATGGATTTTCTCTCTCTAGTGCAATATCATATCTTCGTCTTATTTCATCTTGGTCAATGACTGTGATAGAGCAAACAATATCGTCTTTTTCTGATAGTTCAGCTAATTGTTTTTGAAACGTTGCTAAATCAAGTTTAGCGGAATTTGTTAAGTAGGAAGTGGTAATTAATTCAAATGCGATTTCATAATCATCTTCAAGAGCCCTTGAAACTTCAGATAATTTTCGTTTTAATTTTCCATTTGCAACTTCTTGTAGTCTAACTAAATCACGCAATTGAATCCAAGATGATAAAACTTCCCTTAGTGGTTCGGCATCGACACTACCATTCCCAATAAATTTGCCTTGTAAAATGAAAACTGTTGATTTATCGTCATCGATTACAATTGCATCAATCTGTTTATCATCTGCTCCATCGGTAATATCATCTTTAGTCTCATTTCTGTCGCGAAGATGGATGTTCCTTAAATACCATGCAACAAATCGTTGTCCATCGTTTGGAAAGTTTTGTTGATAGAAATCCTGCTTGATTTCGTCCTTAATTTTTTCAATCATATTCATAATTTATCTTAATTTGCAGAGTCTTTTTAATATTACCGCCAACGTTTTGGCGCTTGGCGCAGTGGCGGATTTCGGAGCACGAAACTGTCAATAAACCACAAAAGTTGATGCGAGGTAGGATGTTCAATTAACCACGTCACCCGCCATTGAGCCAAACGCCTGTTGGCGGTATGTGCTTCTTTAGAATCCATATTTTTCCTTTCTCAACTTAAATGCTTTTTCGCCACCTTCCATTATTAATGTGATTTCCTTTTTAATTTCAGGATTGTCAATAGCACCTTCATATTTAATTTCGCCTTGAGTCTGCTGACTTGATTCTTTGTAGTCGCAGCACACAACCAATTCAGCATCTCCATTTACAACAAGGTTAGCATTATGACTAGTGAAAATAAGTTGTCTTTTATTTTTGGCAAACCAAATACTTTCTATGATGTCATTAATGGCTCGATTGTCTATATCATCTTCGGGTTGGTCAATTAAAAGCGGACTACCTTCCTGATTTAAAAGAACAGATAATAAAGCAGTTGCTTGTTGCCCTGCTGAAGCTTCTGAGAATGGAATGATGTCTTGCATTTCATTACCGGTTGAATAGAAAAATTGGGGTTCAAACTCGATTTCTTGTGTAACCATTGCTAACCAATTGTCAGGAGAAAACATCTCGACTATTCGCTGGATATTGGTGTCATTTAAACCTGATTCAGTTAATAATGGTGTTTCGGGCAGTTCAATCGGTTTTCCTTCAAGTATTTTATACTCAGCTAAAGATTTTAATTCATCTAATGCGGTTTTCCAAGAGTCGAGTGGTGAATCACTATCGCTTATTTTTTGACAAAGAATGTCAATCTTGTCCTTACTAATTCTAGTGCCTGTAAAGGAAGAAACAATTAACCCCTGAATTCTTTCGATGTTAATACTTTTAGTTACTTCTGCTTTTATGATGCCTTTTGACAGAGTTGTAAAATTTTCAGCTTGTTTATTTAGCAGGTCTATCTTATTCTGATGAAGTGAGTACCATTTTTCTTTTTCGTCAGCGAAAATTGTTTCAGGATTCCCTAGTTCCTTTACCTTTGAAAGTCGCTCATTAATTGAGTCTGTAAGCTCTCTCAATCTATTCTCTAATTGATTTATTTCTTTGATTATACTTTCATTGGCTGATGCCTTTTCTTTAATTTGTTCGTAAGTAGCATCGAAAGCCTTTTTAAGTTCATTCCATTTATTAACAGCGGTATTGTAACCCGATAAGCTTTCACTTGAAAATAGTAATGTGATTTCAGAAAGCTTTTCTTTCAACAAGTTAAACAGTTTCGTATTCTCTGATTGTATTTCTTGAAGAGCTTCTTTGTTTAATAGAGCAGTATCAGGTTTAATTTCTGATGGATAATCATTAATTGATTCTGATATTGATTGAAACTTGTTCTTAAAAAGTTCTATTTCATTTGTTGACTCTTGAATATGTGTTTGTTCATTCTCAATTAACTCTTTGTTTTCAATTACTTTTTTATCTTCTTCGGTAAGTCCCTTTAATGATTTACGCAAATTTTGAACTTGTTCGCTTACCGATTTATGTTGAAGTCTTAGTTCTTCAATTTCATTCAGAATTTCTTTTTTACGAACAAGATTTCCGTAAGCACCTTTTAAATTTTTAGAAACTTCTCTTAAACCAAAGGCAATATTGTTTAACTCATTTAAAATTGGTTGTTGTATAAATCTTTTTAGCTCATCAGTTCTGACACCGACACTACTTAACTGCTTTTGACTATATGCTTGAATTGGTATCAGTCTTCTTATCTCTTCTTCAGTTACTTTTTCAAATTCGCCTTTGCCAATTTTTAAAAGAATTTCCTTAGATGCAGAATTCCGTTTGACAATATGCTCGATTCCATTTATAGAAGCAGTTACTCTAACTTCTCCTGAAAATGGCACGAGTGTTTTTTCGATTAATATTTGCCGTCTTTTCTGTATTTCAGACTCTGATTCATATTTTTCTACGCCAATGATTTGGTCGCACAGCCCCCATCGTAAATATTCCAATATTGTAGACTTACCTGTTCCACGTCCACCAATAAGGGCATTATATTGTTGATTCAGATTCAATTCTATTCTACCCAAAAATTTAGAATTGGTCACACTTAGTTTGCTTAAGAATATTTGCGGCAATATTGGTTCTGTTACGGACAACCTTGATTCCTTCGCTAAGCTTGCTTGTCGGAGTGCTTCTGCTGTTGGTGTTGCCCATTTAACCCAAGTTGTTGCTGTTCCTAAATCTTCGAATGTATCCTTACGATTGTCGGAAGTTTGAAAAACAGCAATAGAACGGAAGCCGTAGTTCCTATCTTTACCATTAATAATATTTTTGAGACCTACATCGTCTGGTATTGCTCCATCTATATATCCACTTACACAAGGCATTTTGACGTAGTGTTCGTAGAAGTCTCTTCTTAAAATTCCTTTGTGCCCACGAGAAGTATGAGGAAGAACAATATACCTGCCTTTTAGAACATCAATCGAATCTAATTTTGCATACAAGTCTCTTAGACCATTAACTACATCTGAGGGTATTGCAATAGTTGGTATAGTTGAAGGTTCTGAAACAGGATTTTGTTCAATGGATAATTTGTGCAATACCCTTATAAGTTGGTCTTCAGGAAAGTTGGCGTCTAAAATTAAAAGTGCTTGACAAGGTGGATTGCTAAGAGTTAATTCAACACCTGGAAAGACTATTAATTTATCATTCTCATTTACTGGGTCGCCATTATCGTAAACTTCATTTTGTGCGGCTGCTTTAATGTATGGAAAAAAGACTAAGTCGTGATGGTCGGTAATTGCTACAGCGTTGACACCTTTTTGTCTACAGGCTAGCACAAACCTTGTCGCATAGGCGTTTCTGTCTTCATCTGCAACGGGTTTAGGTCCTGACCAATTAATGTCTCTTGGTGTGTGGACTTGAAAGTCACAATTGTAAAATCTAGTTCCTTTATTCATTTTGTCGTGTCTTTTTTAGCATTACCGCCAACGGATGGGTATATGAAACGTTTGGCATTTCAAAGCGATTTCCTATCAAACCGTTACAATGTTTATTAAATGTAACGCCCTTAAAATTAGCACTTCCCGCCAAATGTTTTATATACCGTGTTACCAACTGGCCTTTATTCATTTTCAATCAATTATCTATCAATTTTGCAGTACCTCGTGCGTTCGGACAGACACACTCTTTGACAAGTTTTGGTCGTGCGATTGGTTTTTCGAGCGACTTGGCAATGTGTGTGGCTGTGAAGCGTTGGCATTAAATGCTCTTTATTATATTTAAAAAATCCTCCAGTTTATAAGCATTATCAACCGTTCGTCTCTCGTAAACCATAAAGTATCTGTAATCATTCCCTGCTTTGCTCGCCCAAAGTCCGCCAAGTCTGATTTTTTGCTCTGCGTCTAAATGGTCGCCTTTGGTTTCAAGTACAACTGTCTTTCCACTTTTTGTTTGAATAATGAAATCGGGATAGTGATTTACAAATCCGTTTATTCGAAATCCTTTTTTCTCAATGTTTCGAGTCCAAAATGCAATGTTCGACATATTGCCAATTTCATTGATTACCCTTTCCTCAAATCCGTTCATATTACCTTCTTTTTCGTAAAGTGATTTGGTAATATCCTTTGAGGTATTACCTGGAGAAATCCGTTTTGGAAGTTTGAACGATTGCTTAATAAATACTTTATCGGTATCAAGAAAATCTTTGAACTTTTGTTCCGCAAAATTCTCCGACAATTCTTTTATTTTTTTCTTAATCTTGTCAGTGTAAGTATATTCATTATTAGCAAAATCGGTGAATTGTTCATCTTTGAAATCCTCTAATATTCGGGTAATGTATTTCTCAATCTCTTTGTCTGGAATCGGGTACATATTACCGATTATATCCATTATCCGCTTGGTGAAATTTTTTACACGGCTTTCTTTTCTTGCAGGGTCAAGTATGTATGTTAAAATACTTTCTTTTACAGTGCCGTCAAGTCGCACAAAGGTTGGAGTATGTTCCTTTTTGGTTTCGTCCAAATCTACTTTGTAGAGTTCAGATGTAATATTGTCAAATGCAATATTGGTGTCCGATTTACTTAATGCAAAACCTTCTAATAAATTTTCTTTCTCCAACGCTGTTTCTTCTTCTCTTGTGCCAAACAAATCGTTTGCAGGCACTTTTAAGAAAAATTGAGGTAAATTTATTTGTTCGGCTTGCTCCTTGAAAATATCTTTTATACTGTATGTTTTCACAAGCTCTTTTATTTCGTTTGGTAAAGCAATTGTGTTGTCTGTTTCCATTTCGGAAACCGTTTTTTCAAATGCTTGATTTTGTTCTAATGCAGTGTTTTCAATCTCCGAAACTGAATCACTTGGAGAAACTGAATCACTTGGTAATACAATTCTCGAAGTATCAATATCGGAAGTAATATCGTCGGATGTCTCAGTTGTTTCAGACGTTGGCATTGTTAATGTCAATTGCTGTAATGGGTCAGTTTGTTTTGGTGTTTCAATTGCCGTTGTGTCAGCAAGTTTATAATCTTTATCGCTGAAACCAGCTTTGTTTAAACCTTTTACTATATTATCAAGCGTATCAAGAAACTTTGATGATGCGGTTAAAACATAACTTAGATTTAAAAGCGGAAAGTTATGTTTCATTACATACGGCTGACGCAAAACCCTACCCAGAATTTGTTCAACATCAACTGCTGAACTTTTGTCGGCTAATGAAGCTAAAATATATGCAAACGGGCAATCCCAACCCTCTTTAAGTGCATTTACAGTAATGATGTAACGAACAGGGCAATCCTTGCTCATTAAGTCCTCATTTTTCAGTTCATTGAGGTTTGCCGTTTTAATTTTGATTTGTTCTTCGGGAATTTTTAACTCAATCAGTTTTTCTTTCAGCTTTTCAAAAGTAGTATTATCGTCCGCATTTCTTGGTTGTGCCTGAAAAAGCACAATCGGGCGAATGTATTTTCCACCTTTATTTTCTTCGTCTAACGCTTGCAATTCCAAACGTTTTTGAAGTTGTAAAGCTGAGTTAATTACCTCTGTTTTATCCTGATGGTTGTAAACAATTACAGGTAGTTTTACCATATTTTCCTTTTTCAATTCAAGGGCATCGATAAAACTGATTATATTACTGTTGTTGCGTGGCGTAGCTGTTAAGTCAAGGATAAAACAAGGATTGATTTCTTTGAGCATATCAACACTTAAATCACTTTCGGCATTATGGCTTTCGTCAACCACAACAACAGGATTCAAGTATTTAATAACCTCGCCTAATGTAATATCAGCGTTTTTACCTAAAAGATTTTCAAAGCTTTGTAAGTTTCCGTTTTCCTGAAAAACTTTGCGGTCTTCTTTGTTTTTAGCCCGTAAACTATCGAAACTAAAAACCATAATGTTTAACTGTTCTTTTACCGAAGTTGCATTAAAACCGCTTCCTTGCAGTAAAGTTGCCTTATCAAAAACCTCTACTTTATTACCAAAATGTGAATTAATTTTTTGGCGGTAAGGATGCGATGGGTCTTTTAAGTTTTTTATGGTTTGGTCTAAAATGGTAATTGAAGGAACTAACCACATTACTGCTTTTGGTTTGTCGTAATCAAAAGCATCGAAAATTGTTTTAAGTGCATTACAAGCAATAAAAGTTTTACCACCAGCGGTGGGAACTTTAACGCAAATATGTGGAACTCTCGGAACGTTGTTTTTGTAGGGTTCAATGGCTGTACCCGAAAACGGTTGTAATGGTGTTTTTGGGTGCTTCGCCCAAAAATCGTAAAATGCCTCTTTTGTGTCTTTGGTTTCCTGTACATGTTCCAAAAACAAAGAAAGGTCGTTTATTACATCTTGTTGATATGCTTTTAGTTCCATCGTTTAAAATCTTGTAATATCCCGTGGTATTTTTTTGAAAATAATATTGTGCTTGCTCATAAATTCTTTGGTAAGCAAACAGTTGTCGGCATAAATCACATACTGTTCTGCCTTTGTTTTTATGGTTGCTAAAAACTCATGGTTAAGCGTTGTCGTTTCGTTTGGCTCGTAATTGAAATAGTAGGCGGTTTCATCCTTTTTGCCTAAGAAGAATTTATTGTCTAAGTGAGTCTCTTCTGTAAAACCAATCTTAGTTTCTGTGTACCAAACATAACTTCGGATTTTTAAAATACCTACCGATTCGTTTAAGTTTCCATCTTCAAAGAAAAGTGGTTGTCCAACTTCATAGAAATCAAAACCATCGTTTAAACCCAAGTCAATTATATTTTTTTTAATCCTTTTTGAGGTTACTTCTTCAGCTATATTTACCATCTCGCCATTTTCGGTAGGTTCATCAAGTTGAACAACAATAAACTTTCTTTTGCCTCCGTCTTCCAAATTGAGTTTTAGCACTGCATGAGCAGTTGTACCAGAACCCGCAAATGAATCAAGTATTATTGAATTTTGCTCCTGTGCACCAAACGAAATAAGGTATTTTATTAGTTCTGTTGGTTTTGGATAACTAAAATTAACACCTTGATTTTTTAATTCTGTTCTCATTTTTTCTGTTGTTCCAAAATTTCGGAGGACAGATAGTATATTTCTTGGTTTCTCATTCTCTTTTCTATAACGAACTGCTGCATTTCTGTTAAGATAGAAAGATAAGGGAGCACCATTGTCATTTATGGGCTTAAGGTCGTTCTTAATAAATAATTCTAATTTATTTCTATTGGCAAATCCACCATATATTTTGCATGGTTGAACCAATTTGAAATCTTTTACAATTAAATCGGTTACTTTAATTGGCAAACCTGATTGGTTTTCGATTTTGTATTTTTTCTTAATTGAATCAGAAATCATTTTGTCTTCTCTTGTTTTCTGAAAAAATTCTTCATCAAGGTCTTTTGCTTTGTAAAAAAGTTCCTTTTCAGTACAAGGGAATCCAATTGGTAATTCAACAAATTCGGGTGGATTAGCAGGATTGTTTTTATTAATATTATTATCTGCAATCCCTTTCCATAGATTACTATCTTCTCTTGTATTAGGGTCAACAATCCTACCTATTGCACTACTTTTTAATGATATATCCTTTAAATAAACTAAGATATATTCATGATTTATTTTTATTTCAAGCTGATTATCTGTATTCCCCTCTGAGTTCCAAATAAGTTTGGTGAGAAAATTTTTACGCCCGAAAATCTCATCACACATCAATCTTAGATTCCCTTCTTCAACGTCATTTATTGAGATAAATAATATACCATCATCTGACATAAGTTTCTTCATCAACTGAACTCTTGGATACATCATACATAACCACTTGTCATGTCGACTTAAATCTTCATCTTCATCTCCAACAGTTTTGTTAATCCAATTCTTAATCTTGGGGTGGTCAGAACTATCGTTATAAACCCAACCTTTTTTACCTGTATTATATGGTGGGTCAATGTAGATACATTTTATTTTTCCTTCGTATTCAGGTAAAAGGGCTTTTAATGCTTCAAGATTATCTCCGTGTATTATTTTGTTTCCGCTTTTGGTTTCTTTCTCTGTCTGTTTGCCATTATCGAAACCGTAAGAATGCTCCAATACTTTAAATGGAACATCCATGTGGTGATTTATAACTTTCTCTTTTCCTATCCAGTGTAATGTTGGCATATCTAATTAAAATTAATATGTTCTCCTATATGCCCAATTAGAATTTTGTTTTTACTTATGTTCTCAAAACCTTCATGAAAATATATTCTATTTTGATAGTATGTATTATCCCCAGGAGCATCGCTTCTACATAATTTTAAGTGTGGTTCACAACAAACATTTTGCTTAACACCTTCATCGTTTATGAAAACAAAAGTAAAAAAAGGCTTTCTCTCAGCATGTCCTTCTAATGAGGCCTTTTCATCTAACGAACAATTACCGCTAAAATGGTCAAGTACCTGCTGTCTATTTCTTATGCCATCTTGAGAATCTTTAAATTTATCATTTAAAGCAGCTAGATGATATATTACCTTATTTGGAAAAGTTTTAATAATCGATTTTATTGTGTTAATAGTATTGTTGTGAAATTCCAAATTGGGAAAGTATTTCCTGCATTCTTCGATATAGAATTCTGCATATTTAGGATATATTCCTAAGAAATATCTTCTAAAGCTATACCAACCTTGTGAATCATAAATAATTTGAAATTCGGGTTCAATATCTTGTAAATGATTAAATGCGATTAAACCATGGCATATATCTTCATTATGTTCTGTAAGTAAAACTTCAATAACTTCTTGCGAACTATTTGTTGTTACTTCAGATTCAACAATAATTTTTTGAAGTGCATTAATTATGTCTCTTTCAAGATGTTTTCTTGCTTCAATAGGATTATAAAGAATATCGGATAATAAGACACCTTTTAAAAAAAATGTGTTATATATTTCGGGGTGTACTAAAAGTTTATTTGTATCTCTATAAAGTCGAATAAGATTAAAATCATCGGCTAAGGACTTAACTTTTTTTTCAATTTCAGGGGTTGAAAAATTGGTGTTGTTTTCAAAGGATTCCGCAACGAGATATAATTCTGCAACCATTAGCGAGAAAGTTTAAAAATTGTTGAAAGGTCTAATTCCTGTTGGTCAAAAAATCCATGTGGCCAATTAGCAATTTTGCCCTTTTCATCCATATTTAACATTTCGGATTTAAAATTTTCGCTGAAATATTGAATTGATAATTCGCTAAAATTCAAACTAATGTTTGAGTTTAATGCTCCAATCCTTAAGCCATTTAAAATATGCTCACTATGTGACTCAATGAAAACTTGTATTCCACAAGATGCAACCTTACTGAAAAATTCAGAAATTCTAGATTGTGCTCTTGGATGTAGATGTGCTTCTGGATTTTCAATAATTATTATTTCACCTGGTTTGGCGACTAAACCAGTAACTATTAAAGGAAGTATGTAGCTATATCCAAAACCAACATTAGCAGGTTTATATGCATGTGAGTTGTTGCGATTATTTAGCAACATCGTCAGCACACTGCTTGATTGTTCCTGACCTTCGATTTTAATTTTACCACCTTCCAAAATGTAATTAAGCCATTCTTGAGTTTGTTGAAGAATATGCTTTGCATCATTTCCAAGACATAAAGGCTCTAGTACATTACCTAAGTTTAGATAATCAGAAAGAATATTAATTGCATATTCTCCACGTGGCCCAACATTTAAGAAATCAGGGATATCTAATTTGTCAACATACTTAACAGGGCCTAATCTATCCGCACTTACAAAATGTACCTTTTTTAAGATTGAAGCCAACGTTAAAATTAAATCATCCGTTTTCTTCAATTTTGGATTTACTTCTATACTAACACCTTTTGAAATTAAATCAGCTGATACTAGTTCAGCGATTAGAGGTTTATCAGGATTGCCTTCAAATTGTATAAGGACATCTGAAATTAAAGGTGAGTCAAGCTTTAGATTGAATTTTATTTTTTCGCTTTTTAAAGTATCACTATTCTTTATATCATAGTAATTACCTAATTCAAGGTGCTCTCCATTAATCATCAATTTAGTTAGATTCTCATTTTTTCTCGCAGATTGCGAAAGCAATAAAATAGCTTGTAATAATGAAGACTTACCTCTACCATTTATACCAGTTAACAAATTAATCTTCGAAAATTTAAATTTCGTATCAGTCTGAAAACATTTAAAATTTTGTATGGAGATTTCATTAATCATTTGTACCCTGTTTTAAGATTTGATTAGCAAGTTCAAAACGAGTAAATACTTTTGATTTACCTCCAGTTGCTCTTGAAATGGCATCGTAATAATCTGGATTATTTATGAGTGCTGTGTAATTTTTTCGAATAATCAATTTATTTTTCTCGAGATATTCATCTGTTTTAGTAGCAATGAAATATCCAACCGTTTCAAAAATTGCAGTATTAATTGTTCCTCTAGTATATTCTGTAGGCATCCTAAAATTTGCTCTTTCCCATATATTAAAAGACCAGTTCATCACTCTTTCAAAATCCCTTTCAATAGTAGTAATATGTTCATCGTCCATTTTATTTATTTTTTTCATAGCCGATTCAACATAACCACTCATATCACCCTCATATTTCTCTTTAAAATTAAACCACCTAAAAGCTAAGTACCTTAAAATGACCTCACGGTCTTTCATTCTGGTATCTCTAACACCCCAATCAATAGCTCTTTTAAAATAATCTTGTTCGGAAAGTTTTTTTAATAATATTGTTGATTTACCGATAAAAATACAATTCCTGACTTCTTGTCTATTAAGTTGCGTGCCCCCAGTATTAATGCGATTAAATAAATCATAAACTACAACCATAGGGGTTGTTGGTTTTAAACTAAAGATTGTAAGTTTCTTATCTTCGAATTTTGATTGCAAACTTTCAGGTAAGTCATTAAAAAAGTATGTATTAAACTTTGGTAAAGCATCTAAATCAGATAAGGCGAAAGCTCCATTGTAGAATTCATGCAATGCTGTAGTGCGTTGAAGTCCATCAATTACTATATAATTAGAGTCCTTAGTTTCATTCAGGTAAATGGGAGGTAGTGGAAAATTTAAAAGTATAGATTCAATAAACCGACTTTTTTGTTGTCTTTTCCAAACTTGGTGTCTTTGAAAATCAGGTTGAATTGTAATTTTACCTTTATCTAATTGACGTAAATATTCAAACACAGAAAAAGGAGTGTCACTTATTTCAATGTCACCAAATTCAGGGTCATATGGATAAATACTACCTTCTCCTTTATCTTCAATTTCTGTATCTGAGTCAAGTTCAATGACTTTTTCTTTCAAATCTATTTGTTCTTCATTTGTCATATTAATCTCATTCCTAATAATAAAATTCATCAAATATACCTAATTAATATCTTTATTTAGCAGTGAGTCGGCAAGAAAACAGCTCTTTTGCAAGCTGAAGTCTCGGCTTGTGTGTCGGGGCTTGCGAATGTGCTGTTTTGTGCGTTGGGTGTTCATTTATCTTTTTTCTCTAACTGCAAAATTACCACTGTCGTTTCTGTTTTAGGCTTGTTGGTAACATCTTAGTGTTTTATTCGCCGTTATAGCCCACCAAAGTTATTGAAAAGAAGTTGATTCACAAATTTTCACAAAGATTAATTTAATATGATATCAATAATGGCAAATAAAACTAGTTGAACGGA